>Ga0256840_1000194_pt1 | contig 58946 bp, 56 predicted proteins | sample 355202metaG_FD_185969 | JGI IMG/M metagenome (GOLD analysis project Ga0256840, IMG submission 185969) | Hydrothermal vent microbial communities from Mid Atlantic Ridge, Atlantic Ocean - 355-202 | ecosystem: Environmental > Aquatic > Marine > Hydrothermal vents | place: Atlantic Ocean: Mid...
GCACAACGGGTTATTTTATACCTTTTTCTATGAAAATTAATTTATATTTTACTTTTATATTTTTAGTATTAACCTCAACCCTTACTGCTCAAAATTACAAACAGCGATTTAACACTATTGATATACAACACTATAAATTAACAATTATTGTTAATGATACAACCAACAGTATTGATGCTACAACTCAAATTCAATTGAAATTTAAGAAACCTGTAACTGAATTTCAACTGGATCTGGTTAACAAGGATAGTATTAGTAGTAAAGGCATGGTGATTGATTCTATTTATCAAAATAACGTAAAGGTTACTTTTACACACGTAAAAAACAAAATAAAAATCCAACCTAAACATCCTTTTCCTGGTATAGTGTACACATACACCATTAAATATAGCGGTATTCCAAAAGACGGATTAATTATTGGTAAAAATATGTACGGTGATAGAACGTTTTTTGGAGACAATTGGCCTAACAGAGCACACAATTGGTTTCCTTGTGTAGATCACCCATCAGATAAAGCAACCATTGAATATATTGTTGAGGCTCCAAATCAATACCAAGTTATTGCAAATGGTTTTCAAGTTGAAGAAACCAATATAACTAATACAACAAAACAATATCATTGGCAAACAGAAGTTCCTTTACCTACAAAAGTAATGGTTATTGGTATTGCCAAATTTGCGGTTCAAAATATTGGAGAAACACATTGTATTCCTATTTCAACTTGGGTATACCCTCAAACTAAAGAACAAGGATTTAATGATTTTTCTAATGCGAAAAAAATACTTAACTTTTTTATTGAAAATATAGGCACATACCCTTTTCAAAAATTAGCAAATGTACAATCCAAAACACGCTTTGGTGGTATGGAAAACGCAGGGAATATTTTTTATTTTGAAGAAGCTGTTAATGGCAAACAAAATCATGATGATTTAATTGCACATGAAATTGCACATCAATGGTTTGGAAATGCTGTTTCAGAGGTTGATTGGCCTCACCTGTGGCTAAGCGAGGGATTTGCAACCTATTTTACAGATTTATTTATTTTAGAAAATAAAGGGGAGCGAGCCTTTTTAGAAAGAATAAAAAACGAACGACAAACAATTTTAAAATTTTATCAAAAAAAACAACTCCCTGTAGTTGATACCAAAACAACAAATTATATGAAGTTGTTAAATGCAAATTCCTATCAAAAGGGTGCTTGGATTTTGCATATGCTTAGACATAAATTAGGTGATAGCATTTTTCGAAATGGAATTAGAACCTACTATGAAAAATATAAATTTAAGAATGCTTCAACAACTAATTTTAAAAAAATAATGGCCAAAGTATCAGGCAAAAATTTAGATGTTTTCTTTTCACAATGGCTTTATAAATCTGGACACCCTACACTCAAAACTAATTGGATTTATTACAATAAAAAAGTTCGTTTAATAGTAGAACAAACTCAAAAAACCATTTTTCAATTTCCTTTAGATCTAAAATTTAATTATAAAGATGGAACTTCTGAAGTTAAAACCATTCAAATTACTACTAAAAATGAACCGTTTGTAATTGACACCAAAGGAGATGTTAAAACCCTAGAATTTGATCCAAATACACAATTATTATTTGAACAAGTTGACTAAGAATATTAGGCAATATCATCAATTTTTCATTAGTTACAAATTCTAAATATGAGATTCGATATCAAGTATGAAACCACGTAAATTTCATACTCAGCTTATGCATTGGCCTTTACACTTTATTAACTTTGTAACTTTAGAAGTTCTACCTCCAAAAATAATTCCTTAATTAAATAGTACATTTGCAAAAAATAAAACAATGACCTTTACCGATTTAAACTTAAACCGCTTTTTGCTAGATGCCTTAACTGAAATGGGGTTTGAAACTACAACTCCTATTCAAGAAAAAGCTTTTTCTGAAATTATGAGTGGTAAAGACATTGTAGGAATTGCACAAACAGGAACTGGTAAAACATTTGCTTATTTACTACCTATTTTAAAACAGCTCACGTTTTCAACTCAAAAACATCCACGTGTGTTAATTATTGTGCCCACCAGAGAATTGGTAGTTCAAGTTATAAAAGATATTGAAAATTTAACCCCGTATATTAATGTACGTTTTGCGGGTGTTTATGGTGGCACAAACCTAAATAAACAAAAACAGATGGTGTATGAAGGGCAAGACATTTTGGTTGCAACTCCAGGTCGTTTGTTAGATTTAGCATTGGATGGTATTTTAAAATTGAAATTTATTCAGAAATTTGTAATTGATGAAGTAGATGAAATGATGAATCTAGGTTTTAGACCACAATTGGTCACGTTATTAGATTTATTACCAAAAAACCGCCAAAGCATTTTATTCTCTGCTACGTTAACTAAAGAAGTGTCCAGTATTTTAAATCAATTCTTTAAATCTCCCGTCAAAATTGAAATTGCAAGTAGCGGGAGCCCGTTAGACACCATTAAACAACTTGCTTATCCTGTTCCTAATTTTTATACAAAAGTTAATTTTTTAGTTGAATTGTTAAAAGATAAAGCGATTTATACTAAAGTATTGGTATTTGTAAAAAATAAAAAACAAGCCAATATTCTGTTTGAAGAGTTGGAAGTTTTATTACCTGGAGAAACCAATGTAATACATTCTAATAAAACGCAAAATTACCGTTTACGAGCGGTAAAAAACTTTGAAAAAGGCTTCTTTAATATCTTAATTGCTACTGATATTATTGCACGTGGTTTAGATTTAACAAATGTAAGCCATGTAATTAATTTTAATATTCCTGAAGAACCCGAAAATTATATGCACCGAATTGGGAGAACTGGACGTGCTGAACAAGAAGGAACTGCTATCTCCTTTTTTACAGAAGAAGAGGCCGATTATTTAGGTGAAATAGAATTGTTAATGAATACAGAAATTGATGTTTTAGACCTTCCTGAAACTATTGAAATTTCTACGCAGAAAATTACAGAAGAAATGCCAAAAACAGCACCAGAAAGAACTGGTAAAAAAACCACTATTGCCGAACCAAGTGGGGCCGCATTTCACGAAAAGAAAGAAAAAAATAGGCGTGTTAATTTAGGTGGCTCTTACCGAAGAGAAATTGCTAAAAAATACAAAAAACCAAAAACTAGAGGACAAAAAAGGAAGTAAACATCACAAAAGTTGGCACATTGAAATTCTAAAAACACACATCTATTATTTGATGAAATTCTAAAAATAACACTTCTACAAACTCAGTGTGACGAAATAAAAAAACTCCTTTATGAAAAATCATAAAGGAGTTTTTTTATAATTCAGAATGTAAACTGTTTTATTTGTAAACTTCTTTTACAAATTTTTCGTAGTTTACTTCTTTTACTTTAAACGTAATATTTTCTTTGTAAAAGTTTAGTAATTTCTGACTTACCAATTGTTCTTGTAAACGCTTCGCTTCGTCTTGATTACTCAATACTCTTTCTACAATTTCATCTAATTCTTTTTCTTCAGGGTTTAACTGACCATACTGAGCCATTTGCGCCTTTACAAAGCCTTTTGCAAATTCTTTTAGCTCTTCAAAATCTATTTTAATATTATTATCTTTTAAAACTTTACCTTCAATTAATTGGTAGCGTAATGCTTTTTCTGATTTTTCAAATTCTTCCGATGCCTGTTCTGGAGTCATTGGCTTTTCACCAGCAACTGCTAACCATTTTTTTAAAAATTCAGCAGGCAATTCAAATTTTGTGTTTTCAACCAAATATTCAGTCACATCATTTAACAATTGTTGATCTGCTTGTGTTTGGAATTGTTTTTCAGCATCTTCTTTTATTTTTGCAACCAACTCCTCTTTGGATTTAACTACGCCTGGCCCAAAAACTTTATCAAATAACTCTTGGTTTATCTCAGCAAGCTCCGTTGCATTAATCTCTTCAATAGTAAAAGTAACAGGAATATCCAATCCGTGAATAGCATCGTGATCTAATCCAAGTGCTCCCATTAATTTATGATCGTCAACAAATAACCCTTTTGTTTTTAACTCAATTACATCTCCAACTTTTTTACCTAAAAACTTTTTTTGGTTTGTTTTTCCTTTAACATCTTCAAAAGCAATGGTAGATTTTTTAGTAATTTCTTTTTCTTCATTCACAAAGGTTCCTGTAATATTTACACCTTCTTCAACAACTGCTTTAGGAACAATTTTTCCGTAACGCTTTTGAATATTTTCAACTTCTTTTTCTAATAATTCTTCGTCTGCAATAATGTTGTATTGGGTAATTTTCTTTTTAGCATCTAAATTAACTTCAAACTGAGGTGCTAATCCTAATTCAAATTCAAACAAATAATCCTCAGCTTCCCAAGAAAAATCGTCTTTCATTTTTGGTAGTGGGTTTCCAAGAATATCAAGTTTTTCTTCAACTAAAAAATTATTTAATGATTCTTGCAGTAATTTATTCACTTCATCAATCATTACAGACTTTCCATATTGTTTTTTTACCATACCCATTGGCACTTGTCCTTTTCTAAATCCTGGGATATCGGCTTTTTTACGGTAATCTTTTAAAATAGTTGCTACTTTATCTTGGTAATCAGCAGCTGAAATTTCAACTTTCACTACTGCATTTAACGCATCAATATTTTCTTTTGTAATATTCATTTTATGCTTTTTTATCTTAAATCATTAAAAAATCGGGTGCAAAATTACTGTTTTTTATGAACTTGACAAAGTATTTAACTCATTCAATTCCAACTATTTTCATTCTTTTCATTTAATAATGAATATAAAAACGATTGAAATAGTGATAATAATAAACTAAACAATAAGGCTATCCAAAATCCTGAGACTGCAAATCCACTCACAAAATAATCTGCTAACAATATAATTACTGCATTAATTACTAGTAAAAACAATCCTAAAGTTACAATAGTTGCAGGTAGAGTAAAAAAGATAAGTAATGGCTTTACCGTAACTCTTAACAAACCTAAAACTATTGCTACTATAATTGCACTAGTATAATTTGCAATTTCAACACCGGGTAAAAAATTAGCTATTATTACAACTGCAATAGCTGTTAATAATATTTTTAATATTAATTTCATTTTTTTAATTTATAATGAGTTACTAAATGAACTATAATTGTGCCAATTTTATTTTTAGGTTAAAAACCTGACAACTTCATTATAAAATTGCGTTGGATTCTCTGCATGTAGCCAATGTCCTGCATTTTTGACAGTCACAATTTTAGCATTAGGAAAATGAGCAAAAATTAAAGGTATATCTTTGGTTGTTATATAATTTGAATTTTCTCCTTTTAAAAATAATGTATCTCCTTCAAAATGGGTGAAAGAAGGTAAGGCCTCTCCAACTACTGCATTATTTTCAGTTAAACTTTGTAAATTAAAACGATAATCTAATTTTCCTTTTTCTTTCCAATATACATTTTTTAATAAAAACTGAATAATTCCTTGTTCCTTAATATAAATTTTCAATACTTCTTCAACTTTTTTTCGTGTATTGTGTATTGAAAAATTAACTTCGTTTAAGGCTTCTAATATTTGTTGATGATGTGGTTTATAAGCTCTTGGGCTAATATCTGCCACAATTAATTTATTAATTAATTCTGGAAAAGTAACGGCAAAAAGCATAGCTACCTTTCCTCCCATAGAATGTCCCAATAAAATAATATTCTGGAAATTATGATATTGAATGTATTGGTATAAATCTTCTACTAATAATTCATAATCAAAATCGTCACTGTGAAAACTTCTTCCATGGTTCCGCTGATCTATTAAATGTACTTGAAAATTTTCTGCAAATTTATTTCCTAATGATTTCCAGTTATCACTCATTCCAAAATAACCGTGCAGTATAAGCAATGGCATTCCCTTTCCTAAAATTGTTGAGTGTAAAATTTTCATTGTTTAGATGCCATACTTAATTTATATTTATACATGTTAATCACATTCTCTAACCCTAAATACAACGATTCTGTAATTAATGCATGACCGATGGAAACTTCGCTTAAATTTGGAATGTTTTCCGCAAAAAATTGAATATTATCAAGACTTAAATCGTGTCCAGCATTTATTCCTAAACCAAGTTCTGCTGCCAAAATAGCACTTTTAGTATATGGTTGAATAGCTTTCTTATTCCCCAATCCATACTGTGTTGCAAATTCTTCGGTATACAATTCAATTCTATCAGCTCCTGTAGTTGCTGCAGCCTCAATTAGTTTTAAATTGGCATCAATAAAAATAGAAGTTCTTATTCCTTTTAATTTAAACTCGGCAATAATTTCTTTTAAAAACGATTGATGTTTTATAGTGTTCCAACCAGCATTTGATGTAACTGCGTCAACAGCATCAGGAACTAAAGTTACTTGGGTTGGGGATATTTCAAGCACCATATCCATAAATTTAGGAATTGGATTTCCTTCAATATTAAATTCAGTAGTTACTATTTTTTTTAAATCGTATGCATCTTGATAACGAATATGACGCTCATCAGGTCTCGGATGAATGGTAATTCCATCAGCTCCAAAATCTTGGATATCAGAAGCTACTTTTACAACGTTAGGAAAATCACCTCCTCTAGAATTACGTAATGTTGCTATTTTATTTACATTTACACTTAATTTTATCATTCTTAAAACACATTAATTTAATTTGGTACGCAAATTTACGAAGTAAGAATATGATTTTGGTTTTATTTTTGATTAATTTGTACTATAATAGCAATTGGAATGAAAAATATCCCATACATATTAAAGGAATTTGAAGCATTTACTTTACAAACAAAGATTGCCGATGTGAAGTCTCTTTTTAATGAAACTACATATTCTCATTTTCCTGTTATAAAAAACAACCAACTTATTGGTTTGGTTTCCGAAACTGATATACAAGGAATTACGGAAAACAATAAAGAGTTAAATGATTTTCAACTTTTATTTAGTTTGTTCTTCACTGAAGAAAACAATAATTTATTAGAAATTTTAAAAGTTTTTGCTTTAAATGAAACAAATTTAATTCCTGTTATTAGTGTTCAAAAAGAATATTTGGGTTACTATGATTTAATTGATGTATTACACGCATATAGAAATACGCCGTTTTTAAATAACGAAGGTTCTATCTTAATTTTAGAAAAAGAAATAAGAGATTACTCATTTAGCGAAATTTGTCAAATTGTAGAGTCTGATAATGGTAAAATTTTAGGTGTTTTTATTTCTGAAAGCAATTCAACTTCAGTAAAAATAACCCTTAAATTTAGTTCGCAAGATGTAAACGAAATCATACAGTCTTTCAGGCGTTATGACTATAAAGTACTCTCGAATCACAAAGAAGATTATTATTTGGAAGAATTAAAAGACAGAACCAATTACCTACAGAAATACTTAAACATTTAAGGATGAAAATTGCTATTTACGGCCAGTATTACAAACCTGAAGACAAAAAATATGTTGAAGAATTATTTGATATATTAGAAAATAATTCTGTAACATTTGTTATCGAAAAAAATTACTATTCAGGCTTAAAAAAGCATATTCAAATTTCAACTGCTAAAACATTTCGTTCTCATAAAGAATTGAATAATTCATTTGATTTTATGATTACAATTGGAGGTGATGGTACCATTTTAAGAGCCGTAACTTTTATTAGAAATTCAAATATCCCCATTGTTGGTATCAACACAGGTAGATTGGGTTTTTTAGCAACTGTTCAAAAAGAAGAAATAAAAAACGCTATAGAACAACTTATTAAAGGTGAATTCATAGTAAAAGAACGCGCATTATTAAGTGTTAGCACCTCTCCAAAAATTAAAAATTTAGCCACCTTAAATTTTGCTTTAAATGAAGTTTCTGTAAATAGGAAAAACACGGCTTCAATGATAACCGTTGAAACATATTTAGATAATGAATATTTAACTTCTTATTGGGCAGATGGGTTAATAATAGCAACACCTACAGGGTCTACAGGGTACTCTTTAAGTTGTGGTGGTCCAATAATTACACCTCAAGCTAAAAGTTTTGTTTTAACACCTATTGCTCCACACAATTTAAATGCTAGACCTTTAGTAATACCTGATGATACAATTATAAAATTTAAAGTAAGTGGTAGAGAGGATAAATTTTTCTTGTCATTAGATTCACGAATTACAACCATTAAGCGGAATACTGAAGTACAGGTGAAAAAGTCTAAATTTAACTTAAAAATGGTTCAGCTAAATAAACAAACTTTTATTAAAACACTCCGTGAGAAATTACTTTGGGGGCAAGATACCAGAAATTAATTTTAATACTTATTCATAAAAAAAAGTAGTTTGTTGAAACTACAATAATTTCATTTATAAGCAGTTTAACAAAAAAGACTTTGCATAACTTCAATAAACAATGATATTTATTTATATTTGCACGCTATTTTATTTATGAAAAAACTGGTTTTACTTATTACATTTATCTGTGTTACAAACACTTCCAATGCACAAATTAACGAAGTTGGTTTATTTATAGGTGGTAGCAATTATATTGGAGATATAGGACCTGAGTACTATATAAACCCAACTAATATTATGGGAGGAGTAATTTACAAATGGAATATGAACCCTCGAATTTCTTTTAGAGGAACATTCACCTATGCCGCAATAAAGTCTGATGATAAAAATGCAACAAACAGAGAACGTTATTTTAGGGGCATTGGGTTTAAAAATAGCATAAAAGAATTAGCAGTAGGAATTGAGTTTAATTATTTTAATTATAACCTAGACAATTACAAAAACACCTATACTCCTTATTTACTACTTGAATTTGCTACCTTTAATTATAATGTTGTAGTGGCAGAAACTGCCCCATTACAATACCAATACGGTACAAAAACATCATTTGCAATACCTTTTGGTATTGGTTATAAAACAAAATTATTTCAAGATTTTGCCATTGCTTTTGAATTAAGAGCCAGATATACTTTTGTAGATGATATAGATTATAATAACAATAACATAAAATCTTTAACCTTTGGAAACCCAAATAGTAACGACTGGTATATTCTAAGCGGTATATCTTTAGTTTACACTTTTGGAAGACCAGCCTGCTATTCAAGTCCGTTTTAATGAAAGATTTAAAAGCTAACATATTGAAAAGTTCACTACCAAACCATATTGCAATAATTATGGATGGTAATGGACGTTGGGCAAAGTTAAAAGGAAAACCACGCGTTTTTGGACATAAAAATGGCGTTACCTCTGTAAAGGAAATTATTGAAGGTTGTGCTGAAATTGGAGTTAATTATTTAACTTTGTACGCTTTTTCAACTGAGAATTGGAATAGACCCAAGTTAGAAGTTAAAACATTAATGGCTTTATTAGTTTCATCATTAAAAAAAGAATTAAAAACACTGCAAGAAAATAATATAAAACTAAACACCATTGGTACTATTTATAACTTGCCAGAAAGAGCACAAAAAGAACTTGCAGATGTTATTGAAAAAACAAAAAATAATAACAGACTAACATTAACGTTAGCATTGAGCTACGGATCAAGAGAGGAAATTGTTAATGTTATCAAAAAATTATCAAAAAAAGTTGTTAATAAACAACTTGACATTAAAGAAATTAATGAAAAAATTATAAATAACCATTTATATACGTTTTCTTTGCCGGATGTTGATTTTATGATTCGAACAAGTGGAGAAAAAAGAATCAGCAATTTTTTGTTATGGCAAATGGCTTATGCTGAGTTGTATTTTACAAATACACTTTGGCCCGATTTTAGAAAAGAAAACCTATTTAATGCAATTTTAGAATATCAGAATAGAGAACGACGTTTTGGAAAAACTAGTGAACAAATTGAAAAACTCAATGAATAAATTAAACATAGCCCTTTTACTTTTTACATTTTTTTTAACAATAACTTCTGTAAGAGCACAAGAACCAAAAAAAAATGTTTTAAAAGAGATTCAAATAAAAAATGACACCATAGTTAATGATAGTATTCCTCCAATAATAAAAAAAGATGTTTTCAAAAAAGATAGTTTTTATGAACTTGGTGGAATTACGGTTAAAGGGCTTCAAAAATTTGAAGAAGAAACTGTCAAAGTTTTTACCGGTTTAAAAATAGGGCAACAAATTAAACTCCCTGGAGATAAATTAACAAGTGCCATCAAAAAACTATATGAAACTAAGCAATTTAGCAATGTAGAAGTTTACATCTCTAAAATTGATGGTGATGTTGCCTATTTAGAATTTGAAGTTCAAGAATTACCACAACTAAACAACGTAACTATTCAAGGTGTTAAAAAAAATAAAGCTTCCGATTTACAAAAAGATGCCGAGCTAAAAAAAGGAGCAATGGTTACAGATAACTTAATTGTTACTACAAAAAACTATTTTAAAAAGAAGTTTCAAGAAAAAGGATTCTTAAAAACAAAAGTTACCATAAATACAAGACTCGATACGTCTAGTGTTAACACGGTTAATATGCTTATTCATATTGATAAAGGTGAAAAAGTAAAAATAAAAAATATTACTTTTGAAGGTAATAAAGACTTTAGTTCCAAGAAGCTTAGGAAAACACTAAAAAATACTAAAAAAGAAATATTAGGTAGGTTTTGGAAAAAATCAAAATTTATTGAAACTGATTTTAAAGAAGACCTAGAAAATTTAATCACTACCTACAGTGAAAAAGGATATAGGGATGCTAGAGTTGTTAGTCACTCTACAAGTTGGAATGATGACAATACGTTAAATCTAACTATAAAAGTTGAAGAGGGTAAAAAATATATTTTTGGAAATATTCAATTTTTGGGAAATACAAAATATACTGATGCTCAACTTCAACGTCTTTTAAGAATTGAAAAAGGAGATACCTATAATGGAAAAGTTTTAAAAGAAAGAGTTACAGGAGATGGCTCACCAGATTCTCAAGATATTGCTACTCTATACCAAGATAATGGTTATTTATTTTCAAGAGTACTTCCTGTTGAAACAAGAGTTAACAACGATTCTATTGATATTGAAATACGTATTTATGAAGATCAACCTACAAGAATTAAGAAAGTAACCGTTAATGGAAATGATAAAACTAACGACCATGTAGTTTTTAGAGAAATTAGAACCAAACCTGGTTATTTATACAGCAAAAGAGATATTATTAGAACCATAAGAGAAATTGGTCAATTAGGCTTTTTTGATGCTGAAGCTATTTCACCTGATATTAACCCTGACTATCAGGATAAAACTGTTGATATAGACTATACCGTAGCTGAAAAAGGATCCAGTCAAATAGAATTACAAGGTGGTTATGGTGGTGGTTCCTTTATTGGTACTTTAGGGCTATCGTTTAATAACTTTTCAGTTAGAAATTTATTTAACAAAAAAGCATATCAACCTCTACCAATGGGTGATGGTCAAACACTTTCGTTAAGATTACAAAAAAGTCGATTTTATACCACTTCAAGTTTTTCATTTGTAGAACCTTGGTTGGGTGGTAAAAAACCCCAATCTTTATCATTTTCTATCTATAATTCAAAACAATTTAGATACGATTTCCAAACCAATAGAGTTGATAAAGATCAACGTTTAAATATTGTTGGAGCATCTATTGGCTTAGGAAAACGCTTGCAATGGCCAGACAATTACTTTACATTGTCTCAAAGTATTAGCTACCAATTATACGATTTAAAAAACTATCCTATTTCCACATTTTCATTTTCAACAGGATCTTCAAATAACTTATCTTATAGTATTACTTTAGGAAGAAGTTCAGCAGGTCCAAATCCTGTTTTCCCTAAACAAGGATCTGAATTTAGTATAGGAGCTAAATTAACACTTCCTTACTCATTATTTAGTGACAAAGATTACTCAACACTAGAAGATAGTGAAAAATACAAATGGCTAGAGTATTATAAAGCTAGTTTTAAGGGTAAATGGTATACTGCATTAACAGATGATTTAGTAATTATGACCAATGCAGAGTTTGGAATTTTGGGAAGTTATAATAGTAAATTGGGAGATTCTCCTTTTGAACGTTATTTTGTTGGTGGTGATGGAATAGCAACATTTCAATTAGACGGTAGAGAAACAATTGGGTTAAGAGGTTACGAAAATGCTAGGCTTTCTACAATTAATGGAGGAACTATTTATAATAAGTTTCAAATAGAACTTAGATATCCAATTACATTAAAGCCATCTGCATCAATTTACGTATTAGGGTTTTTAGAAGCTGGTAATTCTTATGACGGCTTTAAAAACTTCAACCCTTTTGTATTAAAAAGATCTGCAGGTGTTGGACTTAGAATATTTATGCCTGCATTTGGAATGTTAGGAATTGACTTTGCAAATGGTTTTGATCCTTTACCTGGACAAACAGCAAAATCTGGTTGGCAAACTCACTTTATTATTGGACAACAATTTTAATCAAAATCAGTTATATTTGTAAATATTATTAAATGGCACGATTTTTTCTAAATACTTATTAGTTATGATAAAAAAAGTTCTTTTCTTTGCATTTATAATTTTAAGTGTTGCTTCAAATGCTCAAAAAGCACAAAGAATTGGCTATATTGATATGGAATATATTTTAGAAAATATTCCTGAGTATAAAGAAGCACAAGAAAAAATTAATAATAAAGCAGTTGTTTGGCAACAAAATATTGAAAAACAACAAAAAGAAATAGAAAAATTAAAAGCTGAATTAAATAATGAAAAAGCGTTATTAACAGATGAGTTAATAGTTGAAAAAGAAGAAGATATTCAAATATTAGAATTTGACTTAAAAAAATTACAGGCAACCTATTTTGGTGTTGATGGTGATTTATTCTTTTTAAGACAACAATTGGTTAAACCAATTCAAGATTTAGTATTTAATGCTGTTCAAGACATTGCAACCAAAAGAAGATATGACTTTGTATTAGATAAATCTAGTTCATTAATAATGTTATATACCAATAAAAAATTCGATATTAGCGATTTAGTTATTAAAAGTATAACTCGAAGTAAAAAAACAATAGCAGCTAAAGAAAAACAAAACAAAAGAAATAAAGTTAAAGTTGAACCAAAAACACTCAATGAAGAGTCACAAAAAAAGATAAGTAATCGTGATTTAAAAAAAGCAGCATTAAAAAAGAAAATTGAAGATAAGAGAGCTGCTCAGCTTAAAAAAAGAGAAGAATTAAAAGCTGCAATTGAAGCTAAAAGACAAAAAAGGATAAAAGAAATTGAAGCTGCTACAAAAGCAAAAGAAGAAAAAAAGAATAATAATTAAATAAATAACAACTATAAAAATGAAACAATTTAAAAACTTATTATTAATCGCAATAATTACTGTAGGATTTAATACTGCTGTACAAGCTCAAATAAAAATAGGCCACATTAGTACAGATCAACTTTTAAGCATTATGCCAGAAACAAAAGCTATGAATGCTGAACTTGAAAAATTAAGTAAAACTTATGAAACTGAATTAAAAGCTGAGCAAACGAAACTTCAAGCAAAACTAAAAAAATACGAAGCTGAAGTTAAATCTCAAACTGACGAGGTAAATCAACAAAGAAGTGCTGAAGTACAACAAGATCAACAAAACTTATACCAAGCATCTCAAGTAGCTAGAGAAGAAATAAACAAAAAAAGAGATGAAAAATTGAAACCAATTTTAGAAAAAGCTAAAAAAGCTATTGATGATGTTGCTGCAGAGCAAGGTTACACATACGTTTTAGAAGCTTCAACTTTAATTGTAGCGAAGGGTACTGATTTACTTCCTGCGGTAAAAGCTAAATTAGGCATTCAATAAAAAATTAATACTTATTAAAAAAAATCTCGCGTTTGCGAGATTTTTTTTTACATTTATTCTAATGAAAAAACAACCTATTGGCATATTTGATTCTGGTATTGGAGGTACATCAATATGGAAAGAAGTAATAAAATTACTTCCCAATGAAAATACTATTTATTTAGCCGACAGTAAAAATGCCCCGTATGGAGAAAAATCTACGGAAGAAATTATTTCACTATGTATAAAAAATACTGAACTCTTAATTTCAAAAGGTTGTAAGCTAATAATTGTTGCCTGTAATACAGCCACAACAAATGCCATAGATTATTTAAGGAAAAATTATGCTATTCCGTTTATTGGAATAGAACCTGCCATAAAACCTGCCGCTCTTTTAAGTAAAACTGGAGCAATAGGAATTTTGGCAACCAAAGGCACATTAGCAAGTGAGTTATTTGAAAAAACAACAGCCAATTACACAAAAAATATTACAACTGTTGAACAAGATGGTGAAGGCTTGGTTCAATTAATTGAAAATGGGAAATTAAATTCATACAAATTAAATGAACTACTTAACTCGTACATAAAACCTATGTTAAATTATAATATAGACCATTTGGTTTTAGGCTGTACACACTACCCTTATTTAATTCCTCAAATAAAAAAAATAGCAGGTGATAATGTGAAAATTATAGATTCTGGCGAAGCTGTAGCAAAGCAAACTAAAGCTATTTTAGAAAAACACAACTTAATGTTAGCTTCACACAAAAAAAGTAAACATCTGTTTTATATCAATATTGAAACCAACGTACTGTCAGAAATATTAAGTGATATTTTAGTGAAATTTACCGTAGAAAAGTTAGATTTTTAAATTGTTATTTTCGTTAGGTTTAGAATACTTCAATGAAGTTCAGCACAAGCTATTTGTTTGAGATTTCTTTTGTTTATTTTCTAAATAAAAAAAGCGAGTAATGATAGCCCAATCTGGAAGGGAACACATAAAATACTATTGATACCAACTGGCATATTTTACATAATTATTAGCAATTCTATCTATTTCACCTGAAATTAGCTCCTCACTAATATCTTTCACTTTTTTTGCAGGAACTCCGGCATAAATACTGCCCGATTTTATATGAGTACCTTTGGTAACAACAGCTCCAGCAGCAATAATGGAATTACTTTCCACAATACAATCATCCATAATAATAGCTCCCATTCCAACTAAAACATTATCGTGAATTGTACAACCATGAACCAATGCATTATGGCCAATAGATACATTGTTCCCAATATTTGTAGGTGATTTTTTATAGGTTGCATGAATTACAGCTCCATCTTGTACATTAACTTTATTTCCTAACTTTATGTAATGTACATCTCCTCTAATTACAGCATTATACCAAATACTACATTGGTTTCCCATTTCAACCTCTCCAATAATTACTGAATTCTCAGCAAAAAAACAATTGTTGCCAAAAATTGGCTTATTTCCATTTAACTCTTTAATAATCATATAAAAATTATAAACTTTTAAAAAGAAGCATTAATATTAGGACATCCATTTCTGCGAGGTTGTCTACATCCAAAATTAAATCCCAATGAAATTTGATGATAGCCTGCATCATCAAATAAAATTTCACCCGTTTGTTTTGTGTAAGTATAAGACATCATAAATTTTCGATAATTAATACCTACAATTGGAGTTAAATAACTTAGCTCTTGCGTATTGGCATTATCAAAACCTCTTCTGTATGAAAATGCTGCCCAAAGTTGAGCATTTGAAACTTCTTTATAAATTTTAATATTAAAATCTACAAATTTCTCACCCGTTCTTTCAATACTTTGAGCCATAACAGAAGGTTCAAATTGAAGGTTTTTTCCTTTTCCAAAATAATAGCCTAATGTAACCAAATACCTACGTAAATTTAAAGACTCATACTGATCATTATATAAATTACGAGCACTTAGCATAATATTTTTTGCCGTAAAGTAAGAAAAAAAACCTTCTTTGTGATAGGCCATACTAAAATCAGCATTAAAATAATTCTCACTTTGTACTATTTGTGAAATCACTGGGTCTGGAATTGTAAATTGACTTTCATCAACAGTATTGTTAACCACCATAAATGATAATCCAAATGAAATTTGATTAGACTCCTCTGGCCACCCCAAATTAATATGATAAGCATAAGTAGCTTGAATTCCCTGTTGAGAGTGATAACCATTTTTATCGTTGAAAAGAATAAAACCCACTCCTGTGTTATCTCCAATACGTTGATGAACACTTAAAGTTTGTAATGAAGGTGCATCACTTACGCCACTCCATTGACTACGAGCTGTTAATCTAATTTTACCACAATTACCAATACCAGCAGCTGATGGGTGTACTAAATACACATTATCTGATAAATAATCAGCATAAATGGGTAATGTTTCCTGAGATTTCATAACAATAGGAGTTACAAAAAAGAAACTTAGTATAAAATATTTTATAATTTTTACAATCATTCTTTTTTTAATAAAGTCCAAATATAATTAATATATCTTTTAACTTATATTTATAGCTATTTATTATCTGAAGTATTAAAAAGAGATAAAATATTACTTTTAACATCTTTATTGCTCCCTATAAATATTTGTATTTTTAAAAATTTCAATACTTTTAACAAGGTATTAAATCTATAATCTTTACCGCAATTTTCTATACATAAGACACTATTAACAGCTGTTTTACTTAAATGAGTTTCTGAAATTATTTCACTTTTTTTAATACCATTCCTCTCCATTTTTAAACGGATAATTCTAGCAATTTGATTTTTGCTGTTTATTTCAGTTAGATTTATTGACACCATAATTGAACAACCTTTATATTACCCTTCTAATTTACAGATTTTTAGCTAATTAAATAACTGTTTTCAATGAATTTTTATATCCACAAATATCTTTTATTCTACAATTTTTAATGTTATTTTCACATAAAACATTGCTTGGTAAATAAAGTATTTCATAATTTTATAACAAAAAGTCAAAAAAATATAAAATTTGATACCATAAGATAACTTATCTTTGTATCATAAAATTCAAATATTATGAACTATTATTTTAGCACAACTGTTAAAAATTCATCTTTTGATGATGTAAAAGAAAAAGTAACTGCAGCGTTAAAAGAAGAAGGTTTTGGTGTATTAACTCATATTGATGTTAAAGCAACCTTAAAGAAAAAAATAGATGTTGATTTTAGGCCTTATGAAATATTGGGTGCCTGTAATCCTCATTTTGCACACAAAGCACTTCTTGCTGAAGATAAAATTGGTATTATGCTGCCTTGCAATGTAATTGTTGAAGAAGTAAAAAATGGAGATATTATTGTTTCCGCTGTTGACCCTATTGCTTCAATGGGTGCAGTTGAAAACAACAGTTTAGAAGATATTGCAAAGGAAGTTCAACAAAAACTCAAAAGAGTAATTAATAGTTTAAAAGAATAATATTATTGAATAAGCTGATAAATATCAGCTTATTCAATAATATTTATTTAGTATAAAAAAATTAGGTATATTTGCCTAGTCTAATGAAAGAATTTAGCAAAAAAATAGCAGCAATTTTAATGACTTTAGTAGTGATTTTCTCTACATTGTCATTTACCGTTCACCAACACTATTGTGGTGGCGAAGTGTTTGCTAGTGCACTATTTTCAAAGGCTGATTCTTGTAGTATGGATGAAAAAACATCCTCAAAAGCAGATTGTAATATAGATGACAAAGATTGTTGTGAAAATGTAATTAAAGTATACAAAGGACAAAACGAATTAGAAAGTACTGACGTTTTAAGTTTGAACTTCAATCAACAACTATTTGTTACTTCTTTTATTTACACCTATATTAATTTATTTGAAGGATTAGATACTAACATCATTCCTTTCAAAAACTATTCCCCTCCTCTATTGGTCACAGACATACATATTGTTGACCAAGTTTTTCTTATTTGATTTTAAATTATTTTTTAAACACAAAATAAGATAGTGAAATTTATAACACTATTTCTTATTTGTAAGCTTATAATAGTTGTGATTACTATCATACCTATTTATAATTTTAAAAATAAATAATTAAAATCAAATGCTATATGCTTAATAAAATAATTCGCTATTTTCTTGAAAACAAGTTAATAACATTTATGTTACTTGCTACCTTTATTATAGGTGGTATTGTAACAGCCCCTTTTAATTGGGAAACTTCTTGGATTGAACGAAATCCTGTTCCTGTAGATGCCATCCCTGATATTGGCGAAAACCAACAAATTGTTTTTACAGAATGGATGGGGCAATCACCTCAAGATATTGAAGATCAAATTACCTACCCTTTAACAACTGCCTTACTAGGTATTCCAGGTGTTAAAACCATTAGAAGTAATTCTATCTTTGGTTTATCTAGTATTTACATTATTTTTAATGATGATGTAGATTTTTACTGGAGTAGAACACGAATACTAGAAAAATTAAATTCTTTACCACCAGGAACTGTACCTAACGAAGTAAAACCTGCTCTAGGCCCAGATGCAACTGCATTAGGACAAGTGTATTGGTACACGCTAGAAGGTAGAGATCCAAAAACAGGAAAACCAACAGGTGGTTGGGATCCTCAAGAACTAAGAACAATCCAAGATTTTTATGTTCGTTATTATTTGACTGCTACAAGCGGTGTTTCTGAAGTTGCTTCTATTGGTGGGTTTCTAAAAGAGTACCAGATTGAAATTGACCCCAATGCAATGAAGGCCAATAATGTGGATGTAAAAATGATAATGAATGCTGTTAAAAACAGTAATTTAGATATTGGTGCACGTACTTTGGAATTTAACAAAGTTGAATATCTTGTCCGTGGATTAGGGTATATTAAAAGCCTTTCAGATTTGGAAGAAAGTGTAGTAACTGTTAGAGACAATGTTCCTATTCGCTTAAAAGATGTTGCAAAAATACAATTTGGCCCTGCCACCAGAAGAGGTGGATTGGACAAAAGTGGTATTGAAGCCGTTGGAGGTGTTGTAGTAGCTCGCTATGGTGCAAATCCACAAGAAGTAATTCATAATTTAAAAGCTAAAATTGCTGAAGTTGCACCAGGTTTACCATCAAAAACATTAGCTGATGGAACTGTTTCTAAAATTACTATTGTACCATTTTACGATCGATCTGGTTTAATTCAAGAAACATTAGGAACTTTAGAATCTTCACTCTCTCACGAGATTTTGATAAGTATTTTAGTTGTTCTTGTATTGGTATTAAACCTACGTGCTTCTGTTTTAATTTCAACATTACTACCGGTTGGAGTTTTAATGACTTTTATTTTAATGAAGTTTTTTGATGTAGATGCCAATATTGTGGCACTTTCTGGTATTGCCATTGCCATTGGGGTCATGGTTGATGTAGGAATTGTATTTACTGAAAATATTATTAGGCACTTAGAAATGCCTGAAAATGAACATATAAGTGGCAAAAAATTAGTGCAAGTAATTTATGTTGCCACCGTTGAGGTTGCTTCAGCTATTATGACTGCCTTGGCAACTACAATTGTTAGTTTTTTACCTGTTTTTGCAATGCAAGCTTCCGAAGGAAAACTATTTAGACCTTTGGCTTGGACAAAAACATTTGCCTTAGTTTCTTCTTTATTTATTGGAATTATGTTTATTCCAGCCATAGCACATGTACTATTCTCTATAAAATTAGATAAAAAAAGAACTAGTCGCATATTCAATTCACTATTAATAGGTTTTGGAATTGTATTTTTAATAAATTATGGAAGTATAATTGCTATAGCATTAATAGCTTTTGGTTTAAATAACATACTAACGCAAGTACCAAAACGCACCTTCTTAAAAAACAAAATAAAATTACCTTATTCTGACAAAATTGCCAATTTTATAAATATTTTAATTACCGTTTTAGTTGTAATTTACTTTTTAACTATTGAATGGATGCCTTTAGGAGCTTCAAACTCTGTATTTGTTAATTTTATTTTTGTAATTTTAATTGTTGGGGTAGTTTTAGGATTGTTAATGACCATTGTACATTTTTACGATGTTGTTTTAAAATGGTGTTTAGAAAATAAATGGAAATTTTTATCAGTCCCTATTATTGTTGTTTTCTTTGGAGCAACCATTTGGTTAGGATTTGGAAAAGTTTTTGGTTTTATGCCAAATTTCGTAAAAAACACTACTGCTTGGAATAGTGTAGAAAAAACTTTTCCAGGTGTAGGTAAAGAATTTATGCCAGCTTTAAATGAAGGCTCATTTTTACTAATGCCAACAACAATGCCACACTCTGGTATTACAGAAAATATGGAGGTAATAGCAACCATTAACAAGCATATGAATTCTATCCCTGAAATAGCTACTTCTGTAGGTAAATGGGGGCGTGTAAATTCTGCTTTAGATCCTGCGCCTACTTCTATGTATGAAAATACCATTAATTATATTCCTGAATATATTTTAGATGATGACGGAAGAAGAGTTCGTTTTAAAGTGAATGAAGATGACGCTTTCGTTTTAAAAGATGGTTCAACCTATAAATATGGAAAAGATGAATTCAGAAAGATTACTGAAGATGAATTAATTGAAGATGAAGATGGCGAATATTTTAGGCAATGGCGTCAAAAAATAAAAAAAGCCGATGATATATGGAAAGAAATAGTAAAACACTCTAAATTTCCTGGATTAACTTCTGCTCCAAAATTACAACCTATTCAAACACGTTTAATAATGTTGTCTACTGGAATGCGAGCTCCTATGGGAATTAAAGTATTTGGTCCAACATTAGAGGCCATTGAAAAAGTAGGTTTTGAATTAGAGAACTTATTAAAAGAGGTTCCAAGTATAAACCCTTCTACAGTATTTGCAGATAGAGTTGTTGGAAAACCATATTTAGAAATTAGGCTAAATAGACAAGCAATGTCTCGCTATGGATTAACCATAAAAGATATGCAAATGCAACTATCAGTAGCTGTAGGTGGAAAACAATTAACCACCACCGTTGAAGGTAGAGAACGTTTTCCTGTTCGAGTACGCTATGCACGTGAGTTTAGAGATAACCCTGATGATTTAAAGAAAATTTTAATTCCAACACCTACTGGTGTTCAGGTAGAATTGGGTGAACTAGCATCTATAGAATATGTTCGTGGCCCTCAAGTTATTAAAAGTGAAGATACCTTTTTAACAGGATATGTAATTTTTGATATGAAAGAAGGAAATGCAGAAACAAATGTTGTTGAAGCTGCCCAAAAATTAATAAAAGACAAAATTGATTCAGGAGAATTTAAATTAGCTGATGGTGTTACCTATAGATTTACAGGTAATTATGAGAATCAAATTAGAGCGTCTAAACGACTAATGTTGGTTGTTCCAATATCATTAATAGTAATTTTATTGATTCTATATTTTCAATTTAAAAACATATTACCATCTTTAATGGTATTTTCAGGAATTTTTGTAGCCTTTTCAGGTGGTTTTATTATGATTTGGCTATACAGTCAAGAATGGTTTTTAAACTTCAGTTTTGCGGGAGTCCATATGCGAGAATTATTTCAGTTACACACTATAAATTTAAGTGTTGCCGTATGGGTTGGTTTTATAGCCCTATTTGGTATCGCAACAGATGATGGTGTAATTATGGGGACTTATTTAACACAGGTTTTTGATAAAGAAAAACCTACTACAATTGAAGGGGTAAGAGAATCTGTTTTACACGCTGGCATTAAAAGAGTACGTCCAGCAATGATGACCGCAGCTGTTGCAATTATTGCACTAATACCCGTACTTACAGCTACAGGGAAAGGAGCTGATGTGGTAATACCTATGGCAATTCCATCATTTGGAGGTATGCTATTACAAGTGATGACTATGTTTGTTGTACCTGTACTATACAGTATGTGGAAAGAGCATAAATTAAAGAAACAATTGAAAAAATCACAAGCTTAAATTTAAAAACATGAACATAAAAATGTATAAAATAATTTTCTTTAGTTGGTTGTTGCTATTAAGTGTTAACACTTTTAGCCAAACATCCCTAGAAAATTATCTGAAAATAGCCGCTGAAAATAATCCTGAATTAAAAGCAACATTCAGTGAATATATGGCTGCCATGGAAAAAGTACCTCAAGTGGGTACTTTACCCGACCCTCAAGTTGCTTTTGGATATTTTGTTAAACCTGTAGAAACACGTGTTGGCCCTCAAAAATGGAGATTTAATTTGGCACAAAGTTTTCCTTGGTTTGGCTTATTAGACGCAAAAGAAAATGTAGCAACTGAATTTGCAAATGCAAAATTTGAAAAATTTGAGAATACAAAATCAAATCTTTTCTTTGAAGTAAAGACTGCTTATTTTAATTACTATTTTATTGAAAAAGCTATTGAAATTACGAAAGAAAATATGGAAATTCTACAAGTTTTCAAACGGCTATCTTTAGTTAAAATAGAGGCTGGTAACGCATCAATTGTTGATGAATTACGTGTTGAATTAGAATTGAATGATTTAGAAAATCAGTTGGCTTTGTTTGTTGACACAAGAATCACTATTCAAACTAATTTTAATAATTTATTAGCAAGAGAAATTTCAAACAGCATTGAAATACCTGATACTTTATGGCAAGATGAATTACCATTTGACAAATTAAATATGCTAGATGAAATATATGCAAACAACCACCAATTAAAAAGTATTGATCATAGATTAAATGCTTTTATAAATCAGGAAGTTGTTGCAAAAAAAGAAGGGTTACCTAAATTTAATATTGGATTAAATTATACGGTAGTTGAAAAAAACCCTTCTTCAACAGCAATTGACAATGGTAAAGATGCTTTCTTATTTCCTTCAATAGGAGTTAAAATACCTATTTTTCGTAAAAAGTACAAAGCATTAATTAAAGAATCTAAATTTTTACAAGAAGCTGAAAGCTTTAAAAAAGAAGACAAAAAGAATGTATTAAGTACTATTTTTTCATCTTCTTATAAAAATTTTAGTGATGGAGACAGACGTATTGCTTTAAACAAAAAACAATCACAAATAGCAAAAAAAATATTAGACGTATTAATCATTTCCTATTCAACAAATGCAAAAGATTTTGAAGAAGTTTTGAGAATTGAACGTCAGTTATTAAAATATGAATTGGCTTACCAACAAGCCTTAATAGACAAAAATGCTGCCATAGCATTTATGCAATATTTAATTGGAAAATAAAATTAACAGTATGAAAAAATATAAAAATTATATTATAGGAGCCGGTATTTTAATTATCGGAATTGTTTTAGGAAACGTGTTTTCTGGAAATGACAATACCAAAACTTCACACAATGAAGAAGAACACGATCTTGTTCAAGATCCTGTAACTAAATTATGGACTTGCTCAATGCACCCACAAATAAGAATGGAAAAACCGGGGAAATGCCCTATTTGTGGAATGACGCTAATTCCTTTAGATAATGGCAACTCTTCTGAAGAAAAGATTGCTGATAACGAAATTGTTTTAACACCTGAAGCCATTGAATTAGCTAATATTCAAACCTCAATTGTTCAAAAAGCAAGTGCAACAAAAGAAATTCGCTTATTGGGTAGAGTAAAACCCGATGAAAGACTATTATTTTCACAAGTATCCCATATTCCAGGCAGAATAGAAAGGTTGTATGTAAACTTCACAGGAGAAAAAGTGTATAAAGGACAAAAAATTGTACGTATTTATTCTCCAGATTTAATATCAGCTCAAAAAGAATTATTTGAAGCCATTAGATCTCGAGATGTTTATCCACAATTATATACTGCATCACGTAATAAATTAAAATTATGGAAACTTTCTGACAGCCAAATTGATGCTATTGAAAAATCAGGAAAAGTACAAGAACAAATAGATATTTTATCTGACTACTCTGGCTATGTTATGAAACGTAATGTTGAACTTGGAGATTATATTACTGAAGGAAGCTCTTTATTTGATATTGCTAATTTAAATAGCGTTTGGATAATGTTTGAAGCATATGAAGCAGATATACCGTGGATACAAGTTGGTAATACTGTTGATTTTACAATTAATGCAATTCCTGGGAAAAACTTCAAAGGTAAAGTTACCTACATAGATCCTTTTGTTTCTTCAAGCACTAGAGTTGCTAAAGTACGTGTTGAACTTAAAAACCCTGGTAATAAATTATTGCCTGAAATGTATGCCAATGGTATTATTAAAGCCAAATTAACCAATATTAAAAACGCTATCGTAATTCCTAAATCAGCAGTACTTTGGACTGGTAAAAGAGCAGTGGTTTATGTTAAAGTACCACACGAAAAAACAATTTCATTTGTGTATAGAGAAATTATTTTAGGGCAAGATATGGGTAATTTCTACATTGTAGAAAAAGGATTAAAAGAAGGTGAAGTTGTGGCTACAAACGGTGTATTTAGAATTGATGCCTCTGCTCAATTAATTGGCCAAAAAAGTATGATGAACCCTACGGGTGCAAAAGGCAATACTGGAGGTATGGCAGGAATGGATATGGGTGGAGATAAAAAAGATAAAGATCCTAAAACAGAGATGAGTGATGCCGATATGAAGAAAATGGTTATGATTGATAAATCTAAAATTGATCCTAAATTTAAAAGTCAGCTAGGGGAAGTTGTAGATGCATACATTAATTTAAAGGATCTACTTTTTGACGGTGATTTTGCAGAAGCAAAAATACAATCTAAAAATGTTGAAAAAGCCTTAAATAATGTAGATATGTTGGTGCTTTTAGGAGATGCTCATAATGAATGGATGAAAGATTTAAAAAAATTAAATCTTCAGGTAACTTCAATTATGAATGCCAAAGATATTGAAAATCAAAGAATCTCTTTTGCAAAATTAGGACCAGAATTAGGAAAAGCAATTGAAAAATTTGGTTTTAAAAACTCTAACAAACCTCTTTATTTAGAGTACTGTTCTATGAAAGATGTGTACTGGCTAAGTTATGACAAAACCATTAAAAACCCGTTCTACGGAAGCGAAATGCCAACCTGTGGTGAAATTACAAAAGAATACAAAAATTAAATAATTAAAAACATAAATAATATGAAAAAATTAAATTTTAAAGCAGTATTAATAATTGCTGTTACTTTAAGTGTATCAATTACAACTTTTGGTCAACAAAAACACGACCATAGTAAAATGAACCACAAAAAAGGAATGATGAAGGGGGAAATGATGCAACAAAAAATGGGTGAGACACAATTTAACGATGCAAACTTAAACAAAGCTTATATGCATTATATAATGATAAATAAAGCATTGGTTAAATCTCAACCAAAAAAAGCACAGATGATGTCTAAAATGCTTGTTGATATTTTAAATAATTATGGAAAAGCATCAGAATCTTTAGTTGCTACAAACAAATTAGCTGAAAGTGATAATTTGGAAAACCAACGCAAAATATTCGCTGAATTAACAATTTCAATGGAACCTCTTTTTAAAGATAACATTACAAAAGGAAAAGTGTACAAGAACTTTTGTCCTATGGCAAATGGAAGTGGAGCCTACTGGTTTTCTAATTCAGAAAATATTGTAAATCCTTATATGGGTGCAGAAAGCTCAATGTCAAGTTGCGGTAGTGTAAAAGAAACATTCAAATCTATATAAAATACTTTGGGTTATTTTGAATTGTAAATCAATTCAAAATAACCCCTAAATAAGTAAAATTATGAAAGAAATTAAAGCGTTTATTCGACCTGAAAGATTAAATTTAGTTGCTGAAAACCTTAAAAAAGAACAGTATTGTTGTTTTACCGTTTTTCAAGGCGAAGGTGTTGGAGACTACACCGATCCTAAAACTGAATTTCCGAGCCTAAACTTCCCTTTTTTACATAATAAAGTAATAAAAATAGAAATAGTTTGTAATAAAAATGATGTAGATAAAATTATCAATGTTATAAAAACACATGCAAGAACAGGAGATAAAGGAGATGGGTTGATATATGTAAGTAATGTTGAAAGTAAAACACGAATTAGAGACGGAAAATAATTAAAAAACTTTCTATTTTGAAAACTTTAAAACTTATAGAATTACGTATCAAAGGAATGGTGTGCGATCGCTGTATTAGTGCAGTGAAAACTGAATTAACAAATTTGGGAGCGCAAGTTGTTGAAATAAAATTAGGGAAAGTTGTAATAAAAGATCCTAAACATAAAATTACTTTACAAAGTATTGAAAATGCATTAATAAAGCATGATTTTGAGTTGATTATTGATGATGACACTAAAACTATCGAGGCTATTAAAGCTGTTTTAGTTGAAATTATTAGTGATCTTCCCATAGAAATGACAACTAATTTATCGGCTACTTTAGCTAATAAATTACAAAAAGATTATACTTATTTAAGTAAATTATTTTCAAATACACTTGAAATTACCATTGAAAAATATTTCATATTACTAAAAATTGAAAAAACGAAAGAGTTAATTCAAACTGGGCAATTAAATTTCACCCAAATATCATACGATTTAGGATACAGTAGTGTTAATTATTTATCAAACCAATTTAAACAAATAACAGGCATGAGCATGAGTGCTTACAAAAAGCTATCTAATTGGAATAGAAAGTCTTTAGATAAAATTTTATAGATATCAACCATAATACTATATAAATAAAAGAAGGTTTAAAAGTACCTTTACTAAGTAATAATAAGTAAAAAAAACAATAATAATTTAAAACAAAATAATCATGAAAAAAATAGCATTTATTTTAACAATTGTAGGACTAATAAGTTTAAACGGAAATAGTCAAAATATGGATACTATGAAAAAAGCGGATATGCAACAACAAAGCATGTCTAAAACAATGAAAGAAAATCCAGGTATGAAGGATAAAATGATGAGCGCAATGATGGAAAACGAAACAATGCGTAACAAAATGCATATGATGATGATGAAGGATGAAGGAATGATGAAAATGATGAAGAAAGGTGATGGTATGCAACATATGGGATCTAAAGAAGGAATGATGAAAATGATGAATGCTAATCCTGAAATGAAAACTAAAATGATGAACATGATGATGAAGAACCCTGAAATGTTAGCAAAAATGAGTGCAATGATGAAGAACCCTGAAATGATGAAAAACATGAAAGAAAAGAAAATGGATCACAATATGAAACATAAACATTAAAACATTTTAAAGCCCTGCTTTTAAGAAAAGAGAGTGTAACCCCATATTAATAAATGGTTTTGATTATTTCACTCTTGAAAAACACGCTCTTTTCTTTTGCAGGCACTAATTATAAATTTTAATAAAAAACACTTATGAAACGAAAGAAATATTTATTAGGAATCTCTGTACTTGTTTTAAGTATAATTTTAAGTAGCTGTACTAATACTAAACAAAAAAAACAAGACAGTAATAAAACAACAACTGTTCAAAAAGAAAAAGTTGTTACTACAAAAAAAGGAGCAAAACTAAAATCTAGTGAAGTTTGTTATGTAAATAATGCATTTATGAGAGCCGAACAAATTCCTGTAATGGTAGAAGGTAAAATATATTACGGGTGCTGTGAAGGTTGTGTAGATAAATTAAAAAATAACTTAGGTGGCGTAAGATACAGTACCGACCCACTAACAGGTGAAAAAGTTGATAAAGCTACTGCCTATATTGTTTTAAAACCAAATAGCAATAGTGATGTTCTTTATTTTGCTTCTGAAAAAAATTACAATGAGTTTGTAAAACTCTAATACAAAATTGTTTGTTGATTTTTGATTTGAATTTTAATTCAGTAAAACTACTAAAACATAACATGATGAGAAATAATTTTACATCGAATACTTCTAAAGATAAAGATATAGAATGCTGCTCGTCTGATACCATTTGTTTACCTAAAACAACCCTAAAAAGATTGGTAGTTATTGGAGGTGGTTTTGCTGGGTTAGAATTAGTCAAAAAATTAAAAAATAAACCCATTCAAGTAGTTTTAATTGATAAAAATAATTTTCATCAATTTCAACCTTTATTATATCAAGTTGCAACTAGTGGTTTAGAACCAGATAGTATTGCATTTCCATTGAGAAAACAATTAGCTGGCTATAAAAATGTTAATTTTAGACTTACTGAAGTATTACAAATTAAACCAGAAGAAAATACTATATACACTACTAAAGGTGTGATTGCCTATGATTATTTAGTATTAGCAACAGGAACAGCAACAAATTTTTTCGGATTAAAATCTGTTCAAAAAAATGGCCTTGGCTTAAAAGATATTCGTGATTCTTTAAATATAAGGCATATGATGCTGCAAAACCTTGAGCAAGCAACCATAACCTGTAATGAAAAAGAAAAGAAATCTCTAACCAATTTTGTAATTGTAGGTGGTGGTCCTGCCGGAATAGAAATGGCTGGTGCATTGGCTGAATTTTGCAAATACATTATACCAAAAGATTATCCTGAATTTTCAGCGTCAATAATGAAAATTTATTTGATTGAAGCTTCAAATAAAATTTTAGGTGTAATGTCAAATAAAGCATCTTCTCAATCACTAAAATATCTAACAGATTTAAATGTAAATGTTTTAGTAAATGAAGAGGTAATAGATTATGATGGTACACTTGTTAAAACCAAAAGCGGGAAGGAAATTAACGCTAAAAATTTAATTTGGACAGCAGGAGTTAAAGGCCTGTTTCCAAATGGACTTGACAATAAAGATAATGTTGTTAGAGGGAATCGCCTAAAAACAAATGATAATTTAAAAATCATAGGCTTTAATAATATTTACGCTATTGGTGATGTATCTGCAATGATAACAGAAAAAACACCTAAAGGGCATCCACAAGTAGCACAACCTGCTATTCAACAAGGCAAATATTTAGCTGAAAATTTTCTTAAAATAATTAATAATAAGCCTCTAAAACCTTTTAAATATATTGACAAAGGATCTTTAGCAACCGTTGGTAAACGTAGAGCTGTTGCCGATTTAGGAAAATTGAAATTTACAGGATACTTTGCGTGGTTATTATGGTCTTTTGTTCATTTAATGTCTATAAGTGGTTTTAAAAACAAACTATTGGTTGGGTTAAATTGGACAATAAGTTATTTCTCATACGACAAAAGTAATCGCCTAATTATTAGAAAATTTAAAAATAATTAAATGTTAGCTTACACCTTCTTTTTTAATAAACTAGTTGACAAAAAAACGGTCATTCTTCATGCAATTATTGGTGTAATTATCTTCTATTTTATATTCCATCCTTTAACAATGGTTGTTTATTGGTATGAATTTAATGCTGAACCATTAACATTTACCTCTTTTTTAAATGTTCTGAATCATAGAATAGAGCATTCTTTTTCTTATAGGATGCTAGATATGTCATTGATTTTTATGTTAATGGGAGGTGTCACAGGTTTAATTTTTGGAATGTATAAATTAAATAACAAAAAATTAAACAAGCATATCCAATTGTTAAATAACGATTTATTAAAATTAATTAATCAAGGTGAAAATCAATTTGTTGAGTTAAAATCATCTATTAGATATGATTTTAGACAAAAAACAACTAATCTTGATTTAGAAATTGTAATTGCTAAAACCATTGTTGGTTTTATGAATGCCAAAGGAGGTAAATTAATTATTGGTGTAAATGATGATGGAGAAATATTGGGTATAGAAAAAGATTATAAAACCTTAAAACAACAAAATACAGATGGTTTTGAACAAAAAATTTATGAAATAATTTCAAAATATATAGGTAAAGAATATTGTTTTTATTGTACTGTTTATTTTCATCATTTAGATAAAAAAGCAATTTGCGTAATAGCAATAGATGAGGTTACTGAACCTGTTTATTTATTAAAAGGTAAAGACACCCTATTTTATATAAGAACTGGAAATTCTACTAAGCCTTTAACAATTAAAGAGGCTTTTCATTATATTAAAATGGAAAAAGAATCATAAATTTATTAAATTTTAAACGAATATACTTATGGCTTTAAAAAATAAAATAATTAGTACTCTTTTCCTTTTTGTATTCTTATTCAAATTTGAAATGTACTCACAAAGCCTTAAAGGAATGTTAATGTACCAAATAGAAAATAAACAGTTTAAAAAAACAAATTTTGATAAAAATCACGAAATAGTAGATTATCAATATATCAAAGTTGGAAATATTATTAAAAATAATAATGGATTCTCCTTAGAAATAAACATGAAAAAATTTGATAAAAAGGGTAATTTAAAAAAGGAAGAAACCTCTAAATACAGTTGTAACACAAAAGAAGGAGGTGTTTTTATGGGTATTATACCTTTTATAAACAAACCCACTAAAAAAATTAATATTAATGTATTGAGTAAAAAATCTTTATATCCAAATAATTTTCAAGAAATAAATTCCCTTGATGATTATAGAATTATAGCTACTTATAAAACAGGCTTTTTAGGTGTTACAGCTATTACTGACATGAACTATATAAATAGAAAAATTAAAAAAACTGATGACAACACATATACTATTTTAGGGGAAATTGATATAAAAATAAATGTGGCTGGTGTTAACATTTCAAACATTAGCTACAAATCAGAAGAAAAAATAGATACATCAAAAGGCATCGTATTTCAAAAATTCGTTGAAAATTCTGGTTCATATTTTACAATACAACTTATAAATGAGTAATTATCAAAATATTATAATTAATTACCAATAAACCATAACTTAATTGCTTACGTATTTTATAAGTTTGATAAACAATTAAAACAATCAAAAAATTCTTATTATGAAACATACATATAAGGTAACCGGAATGACTTGCGTAGGATGTGAAACAGATGTTAAAAGCGCTTTAGGTAATTTAAAAGAAATCACAGCTGTACATGTGAATTTAGATAAAGAAGAAGTCACGGTAGAAATGACTACACATGTTTCTATTGAAAAACTCCAGCAAACCCTTTTGTTGGCAGGATTACACTATACCATTAGTTTACCGAACACAACTTCTCAAAAAGAAGAAAAAGAGAGCAATCCAATAAACAAAAAAGGCACATATGCCTGCCCTATGCACTGTGAAGGAGATAAAACTTATGATGAGTCGGGAAAGTGCCCAGTTTGTGGTATGTTTTTAAAAGAAGTTTCTACTGAATATACTTGTCCTATGCACCCAGAAGTGGTAAGTGATAAACCGGGAACTTGTCCAAAATGTAACATGAAATTGGTTCCTAAAAATGTGAAAGACAGTAAATCCAACACTCAACACCATAATCATAAATCACATACTCATAACCATAAAAAATCAGATTCTGGTGTTTATTATTGTCCTATGCGTTGTGAAGATGATAAAACTTATAATGAACCCGGTAGTTGCCCAAAATGTGGCATGGATTTAATTGAGCAACCTAAATTGGTTGTAGATTCAAAATATACCTGCCCAATGCATCCTGAAATTATTGAAGATGCTCCTGGTAACTGTCCTATTTGTGGTATGGATTTAATCCCTATGGAACCCGATGAAAGTGAAGAGTTAAAAACCTACAATAAATTGGCTAAAAAAATGAAATTAGCCACTGTACTTTCTGTCCCTGTTTTACTCATTTCATTAGCAATGTATTTACCAAAAAACCCTTTACTATTAATCATGCCTCAATATTATTGGGATTGGGTACAATTTATATTAACAATACCTGTGGTATTTGTAGCCTGTTGGATGTTTTTTGAACGTGCATGGAAATCCATTATCACTTGGAATTTAAATATGTTTACCCTTGTAGGAATTGGTACTGGAGCAGCTTTCCTATTTAGTATTGTTGGACTATTATTCCCAGATGTTTTCCCTCAAGAATTTAAAGGGGAATCTGGTGATGTGAGTCTTTATTTTGAAGCTACAGCAGTTATTTTAACATTGGTATTATTAGGTCAACTGTTAGAAGCCAGAGCACATAGTCAAACCAGTGGAGCAATTAAAGAATTACTAAAATTAGCTCCTTCTGAAGCTACGTTGGTTATTGATGGAGAAGATAAAGTAGTTTCAATTCACGATATTAAAGCAGGTGATTTATTGCGTGTTAAACCGGGAGAAAAAATCCCTGTTGATGGAGTTATCGTTGAAGGAAAAAGTAGCATTGATGAATCTATGATTACTGGCGAACCAATTCCTGTTGATAAAACCGTTGACGATAAAGTGAGTTCAGGAACTATTAATGGTACACAATCTTTTATTATGAAAGCTGAACGCGTTGGGTCAGAAACACTATTATCACAAATTATTCAAATGGTTAGTGATGCCAGTAGATCAAGAGCTCCAATTCAAAAATTAGCAGATACTATTTCAAAATATTTTGTCCCAATTGTTGTTGTTATCTCTATCATAACTTTTATTGTTTGGGTTAATTTTGGACCAGACCCAGCAATGGTATATGCCTTTGTAAACGCTGTTGCAGTATTAATTATCGCTTGTCCTTGCGCATTAGGTTTGGCAACTCCAATGTCAGTAATGGTTGGTGTTGGTAAAGGTGCTCAAAGTGGAATTTTAATTAAAAATGCCGAAGCCCTAGAAGCAATGAATAAAGTTAATGTTTTAATAACAGATAAAACAGGAACACTAACTGAAGGAAAACCATCAGTAGAAAGTGTAGTTGCTTTAGAAGGAGATTCTAAAGGTTTATTACAGCAAATTGCCTCTTTAAATCAGTATAGTGAGCACCCACTAGCACAAGCCATTGTACATTATGCCAAAGAGAACAACACAAAACTTATTAAAGTGAATGATTTTGAAGCTGTTGCAGGAATGGGTGTTGTAGGTACTGTTGGTAAAAATAAGGTGGCTCTTGGAAACAAAAAACTAATGATTCAAATAAATGCCGAGATACCTAAAGAATTAGAAAACAAAATTGTTGCTGAGCAAAAATTAGGTAAAACAGTCTCTTTTATCGCTGTAGATAAAAAAGCTATGGGTTATGTTAGTATTTCTGATGCTATAAAAGAAACTAGTAAAGTAGCAATTAAAGCTTTAATGGACAAAGGTGTTGAAGTAATTATGCTAACAGGCGATAATGAAAATACTGCGAAAGCCGTAGCTGATGAATTACATTTAACGAATTTTAAAGCCGGTTGTTTACCTGAAGATAAATTAGATGTAATAAAAGAATTACAAGCTAAAGGAAAAATTGTTGCAATGGCGGGAGATGGTATTAATGACGCACCTGCTTTGGCACAATCAAATGTTGGTATCGCTATGGGTACAGGTACAGATGTTGCTATTGAAAGTTCAGAAATAACATTGGTGAAAGGAGACTTACAAGGTATTGTAAAAGCAAAAAATTTAAGTCACGCAGTAATGAAAAATATAAAACAAAATTTATTTTTCTCATTTGCTTATAATATATTAGGGGTTCCAATTGCTGCGGGCGTATTATTTCCTGTGTTTGGAATTTTATTATCACCTATTATTGCTGCTTTAGCTATGAGTTTTAGCTCTGTTTCGGTAATAGCAAACTCACTTCGATTAAGAAGTGTGAAAATTTAAATAATAAATCAATAACTATTAAAAATCAAAACAAATGAAAAAATCAATTTATGTATTAGCACTATCAGTACTATTTTTTACTGCTTGTAAAACCGACAAAAAGCAAGCAGAATCTAACAGTATGCAGCAGTCGGAAATGAATATGAAAGAAGCTGACGGTCATGACCATGGTGACCATGACCATGATACCGCAATGGGAGAAGATTCTTCAAAAGAAGATCGAAATATTGATGCTACTACTCAAAAAAATAGTGCTACATCTGCCATTATTGACAGCTATTTACAAATTAAAAATGCATTGGTAGAAGACAGTAAAGATGGTGCTGCTAAAGGAGGAACAATGATGCTCACTGCTTTTGCAGATTTTGACATGTCACAATTAAATGAATCTCAGCATAAAGAGTATATGGAAATTTTAGAAGATGCAAAAGAACAAGCTGAACATATTGTTAAAAGTCCTATCGATCATCAAAGAGAGCATTTTGAAAATTTAAGTGTTGATGTTAATGATTTAATTGCACTATTAGGAACAGATAAAACATTATACCAAAGTAAATGTCCAATGGCTGGAGAAGGGAAAGGCGCTATTTGGCTTAGTGAATATAAAGAAATTAAAAATCCGTTTTTTGGTAGTAAAATGATTTCTTGTGGAAGTGTTGAAAAGCAAATTAACTAAATGAAGCTTCTTAAAAAAATAGTTCCCTTTTTATTGGTTGTTTTTGTGGGTATACAATTTATACCCACAAAACGCAATCAGAGCACTGAAGTTTTAGAATCTGATTTTTCTAAAACTTTCACTGTTCCTGCCAATATTCAAAATATGTTTGAAAAATCATGTTATGATTGCCACAGTAATAATACTAACTATCCTTGGTACAACAAAATTCAACCTATAAGCTGGCTATTGGAAAACCATATAAAAGAAGGGAAAAAAGAATTTAATTTTAGTGAATTTGGTGCTTACTCTAAACGAAAACAAAAAAACAAATTAAAATCTCTTGCCAGTCAAATTAGAGATAATGAAATGCCTATGCAATCTTATACTTTAATTCACAGTGATGCCAAACTATCTGATAGTGATAAAGAGCAGATTATAGTTTGGGTAAACAAATTAAGGGATAGTTTGTAATAAATTTAGAATTAAAAAAATATAAAAACTAATTAAAAATGAATACTTTAAAAACAATTATAACATTAATTATAGTTGCAATACTTTTTACGAATTGCACAAATAATAAAACTACTGACGAAAAGAAAGATCAAACAGTTGATATTTCTACTGAAAAACAAGCTGTGTTTACGGTCTTAAAAAATTATAAAGATGCCATACAAAATTTAGATACAGAAGGGACGTTAGACCTTTTTTCAAAAAATTCAGAAGTGTATGAATCTGGAGGTTCAGAAGGTAGTTATTCCAATTACTTAGGGCATCATTTAGGTCCTGAACTAGATCATTTCAATAGCTTTATTTTTTCAGATTACAAAGTTAACGCCGTTATAGATCTACCATATGCATTTACAACTGAAACATACATTTACACAATAGACTTAAAAGAGAATAAAGAAAAGGGAAGAGAAGCCCGCATTATAAATAAAAAAGGTGTTGCAACTTCTATTTTAAAGAAAACTAACGGTGTTTGGAAAATTATTAAAACTCATTCCTCTTCAAGAGCCAATAAGAACCATTAAATACAGTGATATCTGTCATAAATTTTAAAAATAAAAATGATTTATTTTTACTGTATCACAAACAATAGAATAACAAAAATTGAAAGACATCAAAATTAAAATAAAAGCCACTTTTTTAGCAATTATTGTATTGTTCTCATCATCATTTATTGTAATTGATGAACATTTTTGTGGTGGTGAATTACAAGATTTCTCAATACTTGGGAAAGCTGACACTTGTAATATGAATATGTCAACTTGTGAATTTAAAAATCAACTTAATTTAATTTCCGAAGATAACTGTTGTTCCAATGTTCAAAAAATAAAGGCAGGTAGTATTTTTGAAAATAGTCCTTTAACAGGTCTTAATTTTCAACAACTTATAGCAATACCAAATATCAATCCCAATATATATAACCTATATATAAATTTAACTAAGAATACTCTTCATTTTAAAGACTATTCCCCTCCTCTTATCGCAAGAAATATTCTAGTTTTTATCGAATGTTTCCGCATTTGATTTCTTACTCTAAAGTGTCTTCATTTAATTAACAATTTTTGGCACTTTAATCTCCAACTTCAATGCCTCTTTATATTAATTTAATTGAATTTATTTCATTTAAATTAATTATAAACTAATACTAAATAAAATAAAATTACATAAAATGAAAGTAATAACAAAAGTAACATTCATTGTTTTAATGATTGCATTTTCAAGAAATATGCAAGCACAAAAAAGTAGTTGGCTAGCTCCTAAAAACGCAGATGCAATTGAAAATCCTTTAAAAGGAAATACAGATGCTATTAAAAAAGCTAAAAAATTATACGTAAGTATGTGTGTAATTTGTCATGGAAACAAAGGTAAAGGTGATGGTATTGCCGGTGCGGCTTTAAGTCCAAAACCAGCAAATTTTACTTCAAAAAAAGTACAAGCACAAACTGATGGTGCTTTATTTTGGAAATTAACAAATGGAAACGCACCCATGGCTGCTTACAAAGATATATTATCTGAAGAGCAACGTTGGCAATTGGTTAATTATATAAGAACATTTAAAAAATAACTAAACAAAAAAATAATGAAAAAACTAATTTTAGTAATCTTTTTAGGATTTATTGCATTTGGAGTAAAAGCACAGATAAACGACTTCAAATCTAGTAAAACACAATTTATGATTCGTGGTTATGGTCACATGGGCTATGAAAACGTTGACATAAATGGAGATCGAGAATCAACCTATGACGGTGGAGCTTTTGCACCAATCTTTCTATTTAAACATTCAGACCGTTTGATGGTCGAAGCTGAATTAGAGTTTGTAATTAATGAAGGCTCTTTAGAAGTAGGCTTTGAATATGCTAATATTATGTATATTCTAAATGACTATATGACCATAAGAGGTGGTAAATTTTTATTGCCTTTTGGTACATTTATGGAGCGGTTACATCCTAGTTGGGTTAATAGAATGCCTACTAAACCCTTAGGTTTTGGACATGACGGTATTGCTCCTGGATCGGGTGTAGGAGTTGAATTAAGAGGGGCTTTTAGAGTTGGAACATCTACTATTAATTATTCCGTTTACAATACAAACGGTCCAAGAGTTAAAACTCCAGATGGTCTAGAACCAGGTGAAGCTGGCATGTTAGCTTTTAATAACCTTATAGATAATAACAACAGCCGTGCATTTGGTGGACGTTTAGGAATACTCCCTTTTGCTAATAATTCAACTGAATTTGGGGTCTCTTTTTATACTACAGATAAAGCAGGAGATACTGGTAGTATTTATGAAAATTTAGGAGCTAACTTATTTGCACTTGATTTTTCATTTGTAAAACAATTAGCTGGTTTAGGAGGAATTGTAGACATTAAGTCACAATACAATAAATCAAAAGTAGATAATATGATTTATACTGTTGAAGAAACTCCAGGTGAGTTTGAGAGCTTAAATTTTGACAATAACAGCAATTCATTTTATGCTCAATTATCCTACAGGCCTACTATGTCTGGTAGTGATTTTATTAGCAAACTTGAATTTGTAACTCGTTACTCTACTTTGAGAACTCCTGAGGGTGCAGGATGGGAAGCAAACAAGAAAGAATATTCTTTTGGATTAAACTACTGGATTAGTTGGAGATCACTTATCAAATTAAATTACCAAAGTATTACTGGTGAAGGAGGCCATGACACCATTGGTGGTTTTGATCAGAAAGGTCTTTACTTACATTGGGCAATAGGACTTTAATTATAAAACATACAATAATGAAAACATATAAAATATTCGGAATAGCTACTGCTGTAATAGGAATTTTAACAGTATTTACGCTTGAATCTTGTTCAACTGAACAAGTAACTGCATACAAGAACAAATCAGGGGCTCAACTTTGGGGAGAAAACTGTATTCGATGTCATAATACGCCATCTCCAGCTGCCTATAATGATACAGATTGGACAACTATTGGCTTACATATGAGAATTAGAGCTAATTTAAGTAAAGAGCAATCTGAAAAGATATTTGATTTTATAAAATCTGCAAATTAATATTTAAATAATAGGCTATCTAAAAAGTAACTATTATTAATTTTGCCAAACTGAGCCTGTCGAAGTTTACATTGGTTATCAATGTTTTAAAATATTTCGGCAAGCTCAATATGACATTAATGTCTACTTTTTAGATAGCCTATTTTTTCATCTGATTTATTGTAAAACCCAATTACAAGTTAGCTACCAACCAATCTCCTACATCACTTGTTTTATAAGCTTTATTATCTCCTGATAAATCTTCAGTAACAACACCTGCTGCTAGTGATTTGTTTACAACATTTCTAATACTTTCTGCCTCTTCCTTTAATCCAAAAGCGTCTTCAAACATCATTGCTGCAGATAATATTGTTGCTAGTGGGTTTGCAATATTTTTGCCTGCTGCTTGTGGATACGACCCGTGAATTGGTTCGTATAAATAGTGCTTCTCTCCTACAGATGCTGAAGGCATTAAACCCATTGATCCTGAAATTACAGAAGCTTCATCAGTTAAAATGTCTCCAAATAAATTTTCAGTAATTAATACATCATACGAATTTGGCCATTGTACCAAACGCATAGCAACTGCATCTACAAATTCATAAGAAACTTCAACTTCAGGATACTCTTTTTCCATTGCCTGTACCGTTTCTCTCCACAATCGAGAAGATTCCAAGACATTGGCCTTATCAACACAGCATAATTTCTTAGAACGTGTCATCGCCAATTCAAATCCTTTTTTAGCCAAACGTATTACTTCTTTTCTAGTGTAAGTACAGGTGTCAAAAGCAGTTTCTCCATCATCTTCCCTTCCTTTTTTACCAAAATAAATACCTCCTGTTAATTCTCTTAAAAACACCAAATCTGTACCCTCAATACGTTCTCTTTTTAAAGGAGAATTATCTATTAAAGAAGGAAAAGTAAATGTTGGACGAACATTAGCAAATAATCCTAATTTTTTACGCATTTTTAATAAACCTTGCTCTGGACGTACTTTTGCTGAAGGATTGTTATCATACTTTGGGTGCCCAATTGCTCCAAATAAAATAGCATCAGCATTGATACAAATTTTATGAGTTTCATCTGGGTAAGGCTCTCCAACAGCATCAATGGCTGCAGCTCCTGTTAACGCAGGTATCCATTTTATTTCATGACCATACTTTACTGCAACTGCATCACATACTTTTACTGCTTGGTTTATTACCTCTGGACCTATTCCATCTCCAGCTAAAAGTGCTATATTTAATTTCATTTTTATTTATTTAATATTCTTAAAATAGAGAAATTCTTTAAAATGTAAAATTTTTATCCTTTTTTAAGGAGTCTAGAAATCTAAAAAATTTCGACTGCACTCAATATAATATTTAAGGTTCAATCATACGTTAAAGATAGTTTTATTCTTATTTTATATGTTTAACATTTTTTTTGTGGCTTTAATTGCTGATACTGTTTGGTCTGAATCTAAGCCTCTTGTAATAAATTGTTTTTCATTTGTTTTCCAAGTAATTATTGTTTCACACAATGCATCCGAGGTGCTTCCCGGGGGAATTCTCACTGCATAATCAACTAATTTTGGTAAAACCATTTCTTTTTTAGTATACAACTTGTGTAATGCATTCATAAAAGCATCAAATTGTCCATCTCCTTGTGCATGCTCTTCATATAATTCTCCATCAATTTTAACAGCTACGGTAGTTGATGGTTTTAAACCTTTTGAATGAGTAAGCACATACGATTCGATAGTAATTCTTTCTTCATACAAATTACTGTGTAATACATCAGAAATAATATATGGTAAATCTTCTTTGGTTACCAATTCTTTTTTATCACCTAATTCAATAATTCGTTGAGTAACTTTCTTCAAGTCTTCATTATTCAATGCTAAACCCAATTCTTGCAAGTTTTTTTCAATATTGGCTTTACCCGAAGTTTTCCCTAAAGCATATTTTCGTTTTCTTCCAAAACGATTAGGCATTAAATCGTTAAAATAAAGGTTATTCTTATTATCACCATCGGCATGAATACCTGCAGTTTGCGTAAAAACATTTTCTCCAACAATTGGTTTATTTACAGGTATTCTAAATCCTGAAAAAGTTTCAATTAACTTACTAACAGAATACAGTGCAGTTTCTTTTACTGAAATTTTAACCTCATTTTTAAAAAAATCGTTTATAACAGCAACAACACTAGCTAATGGGGCATTTCCAGCTCTTTCCCCCATACCATTAACTGTTAAATGCAATCCTTTTGCCCCTGCTTTAATTCCCTCCATAACATTTGCTACTCCTAAATCGTAATCGTTATGTGCGTGAAAATCAAAATGTATAGTTGGATATTTTGATGTTATTTTTGAAAAATATTTATATGTTTCTGAAGGTGTTAAAATACCTAAGGTATCTGGCAACAATATTCTAGCAACTGGCTGTTTAGTTAAAAAATCTAAAAATTGAAAAACATACTCTTCTGAATTTCGCATTCCATTACTCCAGTCTTCTAAATACACATTAGAAACAATACCTTCTTTTTTAGCAAGTTCAATAGTTTCTTTTATTTCAGAAAAGTGTTGTTTGGGTGTTTTTTTTAGTTGATGTGTTAAATGATTTAAAGAACCTTTTGTTAGCAAATTTTGAACAGTTGCTCCTGCTCTTTTCATCCAATCTATAGATTGTCCGTTATCTACAAATGTTAAAATTTCTACTTTTTCTATATGTCCATGTACTTTTGCCCATTTCGTAATACCTTTTACTGCCTGAAATTCACCTTCTGAAACTCTTGCTGAAGCAATTTCAATTCTATCAACATGTAATTCTTCTATCAAAAGTTTTGCTATTGTCAATTTTTCAGCAGCTGAAAAAGATACCCCAGAGGTTTGCTCACCATCACGAAGCGTGGTATCCATTATTTCAATTTTTCTTAATGCCATCTTAGAAAGGTCTTTTTACTGCAAAGTCTTTTATTTCTTCTTTCATTTTTGTTAAATAATCGATATCATCATATCCATTTAACATATTTTCTTTTTTATAGCTGTTTATTTGAAATGATTCTTTTTCTCCGCTTGTCAATAATGTAATTGTTTGATTTGGTAAATTTATTTCAATTTCAGAAGCAGGATTATCTTCAATTGCCTTAAATATTTTATCTAAAAATGCTGTGCTTACTTGGACTGGCAATACACCAATATTTAAACAGTTTCCTCTAAAAATATCTGCAAAAAAACTAGAAACAACACATCTAAATCCATAATCGTATACAGCCCAAGCTGCATGTTCTCTGGAAGAACCTGAACCAAAATTTTTCCCGCCAACTAAAATTTTCCCTTTGTAAATTGGGTTATTCAGAACAAATTCTTTTTTTAATGTATTATCAGGGTTATACCTCCAATCTCTAAAAAGATTTTCTCCAAAACCTTTTCGCTCCGTTGCTTTTAAGAACCGTGCTGGGATTATTTGATCTGTATCAACATTTTCAATGGGCAATGGAACCGCTGTACTTTTTAATATTTCAAATTTATCGTAAGCCATTTTCTTTTGTTTTAAAATTATAAAAGTGTTCTTGGATCGGTTACTACTCCTGTTACAGCTGTTGCTGCAGCAACTAACGGACTTGCCAACAAGGTTCTTGACCCAGGTCCTTGTCTTCCTTCAAAATTTCTATTTGAAGTACTTACTGCTAATTTCCCTGGAGGTACTTTATCATCATTCATAGCTAAACAAGCTGAACATCCTGGTTGTCTTAACTCAAATCCTGCTTCTGTAAGAATAGCCAACAATCCTTCTTCTTTAATTTCAGCTTCAACAATATGAGATCCTGGAACCAACCAGGCTGTAATATTTGCTGCTTTTTTCCTTCCTTTTACAATTGATGCAAAAGCTCTAAAATCTTCAATTCTTCCATTCGTACAGCTTCCTAAGAAAACATAATCTACTTTTTTACCTATCATAGTATCTCCTTCTTCAAACCCCATATAATTTAATGATTTCTTATAGGTTGTAACTCCACCTTCAACTTCATTAGCATTAGGTATTTGATTTGAAATGCCAGTTCCCATACCCGGATTTGTTCCGTACGTAATCATAGGTTCTATTTCACTTGCTTTAAAAGTAAGTTCTTTATCAAAAACGGCATCCTCATCGGTTTTTAACATTTTCCAATATTCCATTGCAGTATCCCAAGCCTCTCCTTTTGGCGCAAACAATCTACCTTTAATATAATCGTATGTTTTTTCATCTGGTGCAATAATGCCCCCTCTAGCACCCATTTCAATACTTAAATTGCAAACTGTCATTCTTCCCTCCATTGTCATACTTTTAAATACGTCACCAGCGTATTCTACAAAATATCCGGTAGCTCCTGAGGTTGTTAATTTAGATATAATGAACAAGGCAACATCTTTTGGTGTAACACCCAACCCAAGTTCTCCATTAATATTTATTCTCATTTTTTTTGGCTTTGGCTGCATAATACATTGAGAAGAAAGTACCATTTCTACTTCTGAAGTTCCAATACCAAACGCTATAGCTCCAAAAGCGCCATGTGTAGATGTATGTGAATCTCCACAAACAATAGTGGCTCCTGGGAGTGTAATTCCATTTTCTGGACCAGTAACGTGTACAATCCCATTTTTTTTGTGTCCTAACCCCCAGTGAGGAATACCCCATTCAGCCGAATTTTCTTCTAGTGCTTTTAATTGATTCGCCGATAACGGATCTTCAACTGGTAGATGTTGATTTATAGTTGGTGTATTATGATCTGCTGTAGCAAATGTTTTATTAGGATATAATACCGTATTATTTCTACTTTTCAATCCTAAAAATGCTACAGGACTTGTAACTTCATGAATTAAATGTCTGTCAATAAAAAACACATCTGGTCCATCTTGTATTTTTTTAATTACATGTGAATCCCAAACCTTGTCGAATAATGTTGTACCCATCTATTTATTTTTAAATCTTTAAAAAAATTAGCCTCTTAAAATTTTAGTACTAATTTAAGTTTGCAAGTTTACAAAATAATGTGAGTTTATTAGAGATAAAATACGAAAACGATTGAAATTTTATAGGTTTAACACTGTTTTTAAATAAACTTTACACTTTAGCCTAAAAAAACATACAATTTATGAATTATTTTAAATAGACATTAACTCAATAGCTGTTTTTATTTTTTACTGAGTATAATCTACTTCGTTATCACTCTTTAAATTATCAACAATATTAACTATTGATTGTCTTTCTCTGTTAACTGTAAGTTTTGTAATATCTGGACGAGAATAATGCCCAACAGGATCAAAATTTTGTCGCTCCTCTAGTACTCTGTTAAAATCTAGCTCTTTTACAATTAGCCCTTCCTTCTCAATAATTGGTTCAACAATCCATTCCCCATCAGGGCCAGCAATACATGAACCTCCATTTGCTAATACTGCAGGTGCATTTTTTAAAATTGTTTTTAAATGAGGCGTATTGTTTGGGAAATCTTCAACCTTCATTAAACTAGAAACAGATATTACAAATGATCTTGATTCTCTTGCTATAAATCTGGTAATATCCGTTGTGTTATAATCTGAGCCCGGCCAAACAGCTATATGCAAATTTTCTCCCAATCCATAAAGTGCCGTTCTGGAAAGTGGCATCCAATTTTCCCAGCAGTTTAAGCCTCCTACACAAAATTGCTTTAAATTATGAACTTGCAGGCCATTACCATCTCCAGCAGCCCAAACCAACCTTTCTTCATAGGTAGGTTGTAGTTTTCTGTGAACAGATTTAATTTTTCCTTTAGTATTAATGTACACCAAAGAACAATACAAACTGTGGCCTCCTCTATTCTTGGCTCGCTCTATAATACCCAAGTAAATAGCCATATTAAATTTTTTGGCTAATTCACAAATTTCATTTAATTCTCCTGCTTCAATTTGTATTGAATTTCTAATATAGTGGGCGTGTATTTCTTTTTGAATTGTTGAATTAAATGCTGATCCATTTGTTAGAGATACCCAAAAAGGATAACCAGGTAGTAATCCTTCCCCAAAAATTATAAGTTCACATTTCTTTTCTCCTGCCTCAATAATAAATAACTTTATTTTTTCAATAGTTTTTTCTTTATCTAACCATACAGGAGAAATTTGAGCCATTCCTATTTTCAATATATTTTTTTCATTCATATCAAATTCAAATTTTTTTAGTTATTATCTCATCGGTTTTTGCCATTTCTCCCACATCTTAGAAACATCCACATGTACAGATTTAGAAATTATAGAAGCTATTTCGTCATATCTAAATGCTCTTTTATTTACTTCCGTCCATTTTAATAACCCTAATATAGCATCTTTAAAAGACTTTTGTCCACCTGTTTCTTCAAAAATTAGAACATCGAGATTATGAGCCAAAAGTGCACCTCTTGAAAATAAATTTTTACCTATTCTAAAATCCATTGAATACTGAGTAGACCCCAATAAGGATAATTCTCTTAATGATTTTTTCTTGATATAATCTGGTGCATTATCTAAAATTTTATTAAAAAATTTAATGATTTGTTTGTTATCTAAAATGGTATAATATGAAATATACCAAATAAATCCTTCATTTAACCAAATAGTTTCTATTAGTGGAGCGGTTTGCCATTCAAACGGACGATATCCTGTACCATAAGACCGTAGAGGAATCCAAGAATGTGCAATATGATGAACAATACTTCCAATATTTGCATTTGAATCATAATTTGTAATTGCCTTTGAAATATTAAAACTTGCTGTCATACTATTTAAATGTTCCATAGAAAAGCCATAGTCATGTCTCTTAGAAATAGGACTTAAAAATTCGTAACAAACTGTATAATGTGGCATAGGAACAAAACCAAAATAGTTAGTTAATTTATTAAATGATTTTAAAACCCTTCTTCCTATTTCTCTAATATTTATTTCTGTTTCAGCATATACAGCGACAAATAAGGGTATTTGTGTATTCGTTATTTGATATATTTCTACTCCTTTACCTAAAAGATATTGCCCATCAGCAAGTACAGCATAATTTTCAATAAAATAAGAATCTGCACCTCTTTTTCTTTCTTTATGAGGTCGAAGAGTACTAAAAATTGGCCAATCTCTAGCTGTATTAATATCCAATACTATTTCTTTTTTTTCTAAACCTTCTACAAAACCAAAAACTGAATACCCTAAAATTCCTACATAATTTTTTCTTCTTTTAGAACTTGCATAAGAACCCAGTAAGGTTGTTTCCATTTTGCTAATATCTACCTGATAAGTAATAGATGAAATGTATAAATTTTTAACATCTGAAAAAGTAAAATAGGATCCTTCTCCTATATTTCCCTCAATGTTTTTATTAGAACTGGTATATGCTTTAACATTATCTACAAAGGAGCTATAATTTGTAAGTTCATAAGTTCCTGGTGCACTTCGAGGAATTATTAACTTAACAGTATTAATACTTAGAGAATCAAAATGTATGGTTATTAAAACCTTATCTGAATTTTCTACATAATTAAGTGTATATTTTACGCTTCCTTTATTTTGACTAAATGCATACGTAACAGAAATAAATATAAGACACAATTGTAATATTTTATTCATAATTAACTAATGTAACAAACATACTCTACCCTTTTTACTTTAATTAAGTAATAATACTTATTTAAATCATTTTATTATGTATAAATATACTGAAATTTTTGATGTAGAAGTACAAGCTTAAATTTTCACATTCTAATTCTCTATTCTGAAAACAGCCATTAAAAAATAGTGTATAAGAAAGCCTCATTTAAAACAATATGTTTTTTATAGTAATGGGAACTCAGACTCTCTTCGAATATCACTCAGGATAAACTTCACCCCACATTTATTTTAACAAAAAAAAGACTAAAGCAAATAACTTTAGTCTTTTAATTTAGTAGCGGGGACTGGACTCGAACCAGCGACCTTCGGGTTATGAGCCCGACGAGCTACCTACTGCTCTACCCCGCGATTTGGACTGCAAAGGTACAATGTTTTTTCAAAAAACCAATAAGATTTTTTAAATTAAAAATATTAAAGAGTACCTTTGCGGCTTTAAACATTGAAAATGAAGCACAAAGCAGGTTTTGTTAATATTATAGGAAATCCAAACGTTGGAAAATCTACGCTAATGAATGCTTTTGTGGGTGAACGACTCTCAATTATCACCTCAAAAGCACAAACTACTCGCCATAGAATTTTAGGAATTGTAAATGGTGATGATTTTCAAATATTATTTTCTGATACACCAGGAATTATTAAACCAGCTTATCAATTACAGGCTTCAATGATGAATTTTGTGAAATCTGCTTTTGAAGACGCTGATATACTAATTTACATGGTTGAAATTGGCGAAAAAGAATTAAAAGATGAGTCTTTTTTTAACAAAATTAAAAACTCTAAAATCCCTGTACTTCTTCTTATCAATAAAATTGACAAATCTTCACAAGAAGAGGTAGAAGAAAAATTACAGTATTGGAAAGAAAAAGTGCCCAATGCTGAAGTATTTTTAATCTCTGCGCTAGAAAATTTTAATGTAGAAAATGTTTTTAATAAAATTCTTGAAATTTTACCCGAATCACCTCCTTTTTACCCTAAAGATCAATTAACAGACAAACCTGAACGCTTTTTTGTAAATGAAGCTATTCGTGAAAAAATATTAATGCACTACAAAAAGGAAATTCCATACGCTGTTGAAGTTGATACTGAAGAATTTTTTGAAAGTGAAAAAATTATAAAAATACGCTCAGTGATTATGGTAGAGCGTGAAACTCAAAAAGGAATTATTATTGGTCATAAAGGTTCCGCTTTAAAACGTGTTGGTGTTGAAGCTCGTAAAGATTTACAAAAATTCTTTAATAAAAAAATTCACTTAGAATTGTATGTTAAAGTAAATAAGAACTGGCGAAATGATAAACGTCAATTAAGACGATTTGGGTATAACGATTAATAGTCTTTTTACGTTAACTAATACCAAGACAAAGACATTACATACTTTAATAATTAGCGCTACTTAAATTTGGTTAAACTTTAACTTTGTAATTTTAAAACTACTTATTCAGCGTATTCATCATAAATTCATAAAGCTCATCCATTTGTTTGTGCCCTCTTTTTTTACCCAATTGCCCTAAAAAATACATTACAATCCACAAAACAGGTAAGGCAATCACTACAATTAGTGCATTTACATAATCACTTTTTAAAGTCCATTTTACATAAGCGATAATTGAAAAACCAATAAAAGCAACTGCCACTGCAAAATGAAAAAACATAAATAATGTCCAAACTTGTGGCTTTGGCCCAAACAAGCCTTTAACAATTGTTTTATCTCCTTCATCCCTTACAATTTCAATGTTAAGCTGTGGAGACCAAAAATGATTTTCATCAAAAGGAATGTCTATAATTATATGCCCATCAATAATTTTACTGCAATATTTACAATTTGTATCTTTTAAATTATCTTCAAATTTTGAAATTAAACGTTGTTTAGTTTCATTGAAATTCATTTTAAATCTAGGGCGTAAATAAATATCACTGTTTTTGTGTTTGTTCATTCATTGATTTTTTTAGCATCGCAATATACTGTTTTTAAATAAAGGGCTAATTTAGAAGTACTCATATCACAATTTTCAATTTAAATTTACGTAGTTTTGCAAAAATTTTAAAAATACTCTCATGAGTAATATTGTAGCAATTGTAGGAAGACCCAATGTTGGAAAATCAACACTTTTTAATCGTTTAATTCAGCGTAGAGATGCTATTGTTGATTCTATTAGTGGTGTTACACGTGATAGACATTATGGAAAAAGTGATTGGAATGGAAAAGAATTTTCTGTAATTGATACAGGTGGTTATGCCATTGGATCTGATGATATTTTTGAAGAAGAAATAAGAAAACAGGTGCAATTAGCCATTGAAGAATCTGATATTATTGTGTTTGTTGTTGATGTTGAAGAAGGGATTACACCTATGGATACTGAGGTTGCTAACATTTTACGAAAAGTAAAAAAGCCTGTTTTTATGGCTGTAAATAAAGTTGACAATTCTATGCGCGTTAACGATGCTCTTGAATTTTATAATCTTGGATTAGGCGAATATTTTACAATTTCATCTATAAATGGTAGTGGAACAGGAGAACTTTTAGATGCATTAACTGAAAAATTAGAAGACGAAGTTAATATTGAAAACGAACTCCCTCGTTTTGCTGTAGTAGGTCGCCCTAATGCAGGAAAATCTTCGTTTATCAATGCTTTAATTGGTGAAGAGAGGAACATTGTAACTGATATTGCTGGAACAACAAGAGATTCTATTGACACCAAATACAACCGCTTTGGCTTTGAATTTAATTTAATTGATACTGCAGGAATTCGTAAAAAATCTAAAGTAAAAGAAGACTTAGAATTTTATTCAGTAATGAGAGCGGTTAGAGCAATTGAGAATTGTGATGTAGCTATTTTAGTTGTAGATGCCACTCGTGGTTTCGAAGGGCAAGATGAAAATATATTTTGGTTAGCTGAAAAAAACAAAAAAGGTGTTATTATTTTGGTAAATAAATGGGATTTAATTGAAAAAGAAACCAATACTATGCGCGATTTTGAAGCTAAAATTAGAAGAGAAATTGCCCCTTTTACAGATGTTCCTATTTTATTTATAAGCACCTTAACCAAGCAACGTATTTATAAAGCTATTGAAACTGCTGTTGACGTTTTTAAAAACAGAAAGAAACGAATTCCAACAAGCAAATTGAATGACACAATGTTGGAAATTGTGAAACATAATGGCCCTCCAGCAATTAAAGGGAAATTTGTTAAAATTAAGTATTGTATGCAATTGCCTACTCCAACACCTCAATTTGTGTTTTTTTGTAATCTCCCTCAGTATGTAAAAGATCCGTACAAACGTTTTGTTGAAAATAAATTACGTGAAAATTTTGACTTTCATGGCGTTCCAATTGTTATTTATTTTAGACAAAAATAACCCAATTAGAACAGTGTTTTGTTTGGGTTTATTTATTAGGTTTTTAATTGTCTCTCTTTAATTTGTGCTTAATTTTTAGCACCATCAATCATATAAATAAATTACTTTTTTGGTTGGTTCAATAATTATAGTATATTTATTTCCACAATTATAATTTGATAATAATGAACACTAAAATTTTAGTATTAGCTTTATTTTGTTCTCTTTTGACTTTTGGTCAAAAAAACAATGCCATAAAAGATTTAAATAATAAAAAAGATTTCTATAGTACAATTGCACAAAAGATATGGGGTTATGCTGAAATGGGGTATCAAGAAGAAAAAAGTGCTGCCCTATTAGAACAAACTCTTAGTAATGAAGGCTTTAGAATAAACAAAGGAGTTGCCGGTATGCCTACCGCTTTTATAGCCGAATATGGAACAGGAAAACCCATTATTGCCATTTTAGGAGAATTTGACGCATTACCGGGTCTTTCCCAAGAGGCTATTCCTGAAAAAAAGTCTGCTCATAAAGCAGCTGGGCATGCCTGTGGTCATCATTTGTTTGGAACAGCTTCGGTGGCTGCATCTATAGCAGTTAAAAATTGGTTGAAAGCTAATAATATAAAAGGAACTATTCGTTTTTATGGTTGTCCTGCTGAAGAGGGCGGTTCTGGAAAAGTCTATCTCGTAAGAGAGGGGTTATTTAATGATGTTGATGCTGTATTACATTGGCATCCAAATTCTGTAAATGAGGCCAATGCAGGAGCTTCTTTAGCCAATAAATCGGCTAAATTTAGATTTTATGGTGTTTCTGCGCATGCTGCAATTTCTCCAGAAAAAGGAAGATCGGCTTTAGATGCTGTTGAAGCCATGGATATGATGGTTAATATGATGAGAGAACACATACCTCAAGAAGCTCGTATTCACTATGTTATAACAGATGGTGGAAAAGCTCCTAATGTAGTTCCCGATTTTGCCGAAGTATACTACTACGCCAGACATAATAATAGAAATACAGTAATTGAAATATTTGATAGAATTGTAAATGCCGCAAAAGGAGCCGCATTAGGAACAGGAACTACTATGGATTATGAAATGATTGGTGGAACTCATGAATTATTGCCAAACCTAACCTTACAAGAATTAATGTATAAAAATTTAGTAAAAGTTGGGGGAATAACTTATACTGATGAAGAAAAAATATTTGCTGATAAAATTGCCAAAACTTTAGGTTTTAAAAAGGCAAACGTAGAAGACGCAAAAATAGTTCAACCCTACAAAAGCATAGGGAAACCTTTTGGCTCTACCGATGTTGGAGATATTAGCTTTACCGTTCCAACCGCAGGTATGAGTAGTGCTACTTGGGTTCCCGGAACGCCCGCCCATAGCTGGCAAGCTGTAGCTGCTGGAGGTACCAATATTGGTAATAAAGGTATGATGGTTGCTGCCAAAACAATTTCTTTAACAGCCATAGATTTATTTTTAGATAATTCAATAATTGAAAAAGCAAAGAAAGAGTTTTATATAAAAAGAGGTGAAGATTTTAAATATATTCCTCTTCTTGGTGATAGACCTCCCGCATTAAATTATAGAAGATAATTTAATAAAACAATTCATTAGTCTATTAAAAAACACTGTACGCTATTTTATTTTATTTTCTGTAATCTTATATACTTTACTCTGTAATTTATTTTACAAAGATAAATCTATTATCTCCTTACTTTTGAAATCAATTCAAAATTTCAGAAAAAAGAATGAAAATTTTAGTCTTAGGTGGTGGTTTTGCAGGTGTTGAAGCAGCCATAAAACTTAGAAAATACGGGTACAATATAACATTAATATCTGATAGAGATTATATGTTTATTTATCCTGTGTCTATATGGATTCCTGTTGAAAAACGGAGTTTTGAAGACACCAAACTCAATCTTTTTGATTTACAAAAAAAACATGGATTTAATCTTGTAATTGAAAAAATTACAAAAATTGATATTGAAAATCAACAAATAGTTACAGATAAAGCAACACATATTTATGACCATCTTTTTATTGGCTTAGGAATGAGTAAAGTTTATATAAAAGGAATGGAACATACACATTCTATATGCGGTAAACCAAGAGAGTCTATAACCATTAAAAATGAATTAGAAAAATTAGTTGCTAAAGGTAGCGGAACCATAAATGTTGGTTTTGGAGGAAATCCAAAAGATCCTACATCTACAACGGTTAGAGGTGGGCCTGCTTTTGAACTATTGTTTAATATTAGCCATTACCTTAATAAAAAAGGATTGAGAGACAAATTTAAACTTACCTTTTTTGCGCCAATGGCCGAACCTGGAAAACGAATGGGTAGGAAAGCTTATAAGAATATGGATTCATTTTTTGAGCGCTATCATGTGAATACGCATTTTGGAAAAAAAATTAAAGAATTTACAAAAAATGCTATTACTTTTATAGATAATACACAATTGGATTCAGATTTAACTTTATTTATTTCTGGTGGAGACGGCATGGATTTAATTAAAAATACTAGCTTACCTCAAAATGAGACAGGTTTTGTTAAAATAAACGAACTTTGCAGAGTAGAAAACCAAGATAATGTTTATGTAATTGGTGATGCGGCGGCTATTATAAATCACCCATGGGCTGCAAAACAAGGCCATATTGCTGAAGTAATGGCAGATGTAAGTACTTATAATTTTCATCACACCATAAAACAAACAGGAAAACGTAAAAGCTATTGGGAAAAATTACATATTATTTGTGTTATGGATAGTGGAGATGGCGCTGCTTTTGTAATGCGTACTGCTAAAAAAGAAATTATGATACCTTTGCCAATAGTAGGTCACTGGTTAAAAAAAGGGTGGGGATGGTATTATAAACAAAGTAAAATGAAGCGCATGTTTCGTATTCCAGGAATGTAATAAAAGTATAAACTAACTTTAAAAATATTGATATAGATATGGAAGACATGATTTTTTATGATAGATTGCAATTTGCTTTTACTATCACTTTTCACTACATATTTCCCCAATTAACAATGGGTTTATCTTTACTAATTGTTTATTACAAATGGCGATTTTTAAAAACTAACATTGTAAAATATAATAATGCCGCTAAATTTTTAATGAAAATATTCGCTATTAATTTTACAATGGGAGTTGTTACCGGAATTCCTATGGAATTTCAATTTGGAACCAACTGGGCTAAATTTTCTGAACTTACAGGTGGTATTATAGGCCAAACATTAGCTATGGAAGGTTTATTTTCATTCTTTTTAGAATCTACATTCTTAGTATTGTTCATTTTTGGTGAAAAACTAATGGGACAAAAATTACATTTTTTAACAGGCTTTTTAGTTTTTTTAGGCTCTTGGGCGAGTGGATATTTAATTCTAGCTACCAACGCTTGGATGCAGCACCCAGTGGGTTATGAAATTTTAGAGAATGGTAAATTTGTACTAGAAAATTTTTCAGCATTATTTAGTAATCCTTGGCTATTACCAGCTTTTTTACATAATCAAATTGCATCTCTTGTTACTTCTTCATTTGTAGTTGCAAGCATTGGTGCTTTTTATATATTAAGAAATAAAAACATTGAGTATGGTAAACTTTTTTTAAAAACGGGAGTCATATTTGGCCTAGTCTCAAGTTTACTACTTGCTTTTCCAACAGGAGATTGGAATGCTAAAAATGTAGCAAAATATCAACCTGCCTCATTTGCTGCAATGGAAGGGATTTTTAAAACTGAAAAAAAAGGAGCAGAAATTGTACTTATTGGACAACCTGATATGGTTCAAAAAAAATTAGACAATAAAATAGCCGTTCCAAATATTCTTAGTTTTTTAACATATCAAGAATGGGATAAGCAAATTCCAGGAATGGATCAATTTAAAAAAGAAGAATTACCCGATAATATTCCTGCACTCTATTATTCTTATCATATTATGGTTGGTTTAGGAACTATTTTTATGGCTATAATGGGCTTAGCCGTTTTCTTTTTATGGAGGAGAAGATTATTTTCTATGAAACCATTACTATGGGTAATTATGTTTTTAGTACCATTTCCTTACATCGCAAATTTAACAGGTTGGTACGTCGCTGAACTAGGCAGGCAACCTTATTTGGTTTACGGATTATTAAGAACATCTGAAGGTGTATCACCTACAGTTTCATCAGGTAATACTTTATTTACATTATTAGGGTTTGTAGCCTTATATATGCTACTAGGTTTGCTTTTTTTAGTACTTGTAGGAAAAACTATTCATCATGGTCCAACACCTCAAAAACATTAAATTATGGAAGTATTTTGGTATATTATAATAGCAATTGTTTTAACTATTTTTTTTATTCTAGATGGTTATAATTTCGGAACAGGCATCATACATTTATTTTTAGCTAAAACTGAAAAAGACAAAGAAATAATTACAAAAAGTGCAGGTTTATTTTGGGATTTTAATGAAGTATGGCTTGTTGCTGGTGGAGGACTCCTTTTTATGGCATTCCCTACATTTTACGCTTCCGTTTTTAGTGGGTTTTACTTACCCTTAATCATCGTTTTATGGTTAATTATTTTTAGAGCTATCGGTCTAGAATTTAGGAGTCAGTTTAATTATCAAATGTGGAAAGACATTTGGGATAAATCTTTTGGTGTTTCCAGTTTATTATTAGCATTATTTTTTGGAATAGCTTTAGGAAATGTTGTTAGAGGTGTTAATTTAGGAGGAATTGAAAATGGTATTGCTGCATTTGAAGGACACTATTTTTTCTTACCATTATGGGATAGTAGTTTTAGTCCGCTGAGTGAAACACCCGGTGTTATTGATTGGTTTACTATTATAATTGGTTTAATTTCAATAGTTACTTTAGCAATTCACGGAGCAAATTGGATTATTTTAAAAACAAACTCTTCTATAAATAACAAACTTAAATCTGTGATATTTAAGTTGAATATATTGTTGTTCATTTTAACTATAATTTCATTATTTGTTTGGCAAATAGTGAATGCAAATTCATTGGATAATTTTTTTAACAAGCCTTATTTAATAGTATTCCCTATCATATATTTTACAGGGTTATTTGGGCTGTTTTTTATTAAAAAATTAAAAAAAGAAATCCATGGCTTTATCTTATCAACATTAGTTATTTTTGGTGGTATTACCTCATCTTTAGCTTCATTATTTCCTGTAATTCTACCTTCAACTCATAAACAAAATGAATCGCTTACAATATACAACACCGCAGCTCATGAATATGGTTTATCGGTTGCTTTAGGTTGGGGTATTATTGGTATTATACTTGTTATTGTGTATTTAATTACTCAAAACAAATTACTGAGTGGAAAAATAGACAACATGGATTATGGACATTAAAAAGTAGTATTTTATGACACCAACCATAATTTCGTTAACTAGTATTCTTATTGGAATATCTGGAGCTAATCTAGCTGGATATATATTCAAAACATATTCTTTAGGTAGTATTGGGAATACAATTTCGGGTGTATTTGGAAGTGCTTTTTTTATAAAATCATTTGGACGATTAGGTTTTGATCCAATCTCTATAATGGAATTCGGAAATATTAATTACAATTTGTTAATTATCAATTTTTTAGTATCATTTTTAGGTGGTGTTGTTGCAGTTATTTTAATTCATAAATTAAAAACGGTAATGAATAAAGAATGATATAATTAATAGTGTTTTTTTTAATAAAAAAACACGAAGAACTAAATTATGTAAATAGCAATACCAACAAACAATAGAAAAACAATTACAAAATACACAATTTATTTGTAGACAGCATTCACCTTATGTGCAATTACCAAACAAAAACATAAAGAGTTATTATTTTTTATTTAACTTCTTTTGTTTGCCCAAAATTAAAATACTTTCTGAAATTTCACTGATTACCAGCCTCCTCCAGCACCACCACCACTAAAACCTCCACCTCCAAAACCACCTCCAAAGCCTCCGCTTCCAAAGCCTCCTCCAGAACTACCGCCTCCAAAACTACCACTTCCAAAACTACCTCTTCCTGCACCGCTTAAAAGAATGGCTGTTAAAATATCTGATGCAGTAGAATTTCTTCTATTCCCTCTATTATTACCTCCACCTCTATTTTTTTTAGAAAATAGGATCATTAAAATAATAAAAACAATAAAGGCTGTTATAAATCCTGAATAATCATCTGGTTTTCCTTTTTTATTTGTCTGCTTGTTTTTAAAAGTCCCGTTTAAAACTTGAAATATAGCATCAGACCCTTTGTCTAAACCGGCATAATAATCTCCTTTTCTAAATTCTGGAATAATAATATTTCTAACAATTGTACCTGTAATACCTGCAGTTAGTTTATATTCCACTCCATAACCAGGTGAAATCCATATCTTTCGTTCTTTTTTAGCTAATAAAATAAAAACACCATTATCTTCTTTTGCTTGCCCAATCCCCCATTCGTGTGCCCATTTAGGAGTTAGAATTCCAATATCTTCTCCTTTAATCGTTTCAACAGTAGCCACAACTATTTGTGTTGAAGTTGAGTCAGAATATTTGATTAACTTATTTTCTAAAGCAATTTTTTGCGATGTAGATAACAATTTAGCATAATCATATACACTAGTTTGTAATGTTGGTTTTTTAGGTATTGTAAACTGCCCAAAAGCAACTTGAACCAACAATATAGCAATTAAAAACGTACTATATTTTTTAAATAATCTGTTTATTGAAGTCATTATCCTTTAGAAATTTCATCTGATAATTCATTAGTGTCATTAGATTGGTACGGGAAATAGTTTTTTAATTTTTCTCCAACTTCAAGTATTCCAAGTTCCAATCCTTTTGCAAATTCATTTTTAGCAAAGTGTGATAACACAATTTCTTTGGTTGAATCCCAAAAGCTATCAGTAACTTTTTTATGAATGCCTTCATCACCAATTATAGCAAATTGTTTACTTTCAATTGCTACATATAACAATACACCATTTTTAAGTTCTGTTTCGTTCATTTTTAAAAAGTGAAAAACCTCTAATGCTCTATCCATAGGAGGCTTTTCTGATATTTTTTCGATATGAACGCGTATTTCTCCTGAAGTGTTTTTTTCAGCAACTTTAATTGTTTTAATAAGCGTTTGCTCTTGCTCTTTCGTTAAAAATTCTTCAACTTCAGCCATTATTTTTTGTTGTTAAAATCAAATTTAACATCTGGTGCTTTTTCAGCTCCTGGTTCAGATTCAAAATAAGCTTTTCCTTCAAAATTGAAAATACTTGCCAAAATAGAATTTGGAAATGTTTTTACATGATTATTATATGGCTTTACCGCTTCATTAAAACGTGTACGTGCCGTTAAAATTTGATTTTCTGTACTTGCCAATTCATCTTGTAATTTTAAAAAATTTTGATTTGCTTTTAACTCAGGGTAACGTTCAACTGTTACTAATAAACTTTTTAAAGCACCGCTTAATCCTCCTTGTACTTTATTAAAATTTGCTAATTGTTCTGGTGTAATATTTGTAGGGTCAATTGTTACAGATGTTGCTTTTGCCCTTGCTTCAATTACTGAAGTTAATGTTGATTTCTCAAAATCAGCTGCACCTTTAACGGTATTAACCAAGTTTCCTATTAAATCACTTCTACGTTGATATGCTGTTTGAACATTTCCCCAACTTTCAGATATATTTTCATTTAATTTTACTGCTGTGTTATTAAATCCTACAGCCCAGCTGTATATTCCAAAAACGATAACACCAATAACTATTAACGGTACTAACCACTTTTTCATTTGTTTTGTTTTAGTTGTTTATAATTCTATTAAATTAGTTGTTAAAAGTACTATTTTGTTACATATTAACAATATAATTTATCAATCAATCTGATTTTTTATTTTGATTAGACTTTCTTTAATAGCCTCTAAGCGTAAAATAATATCATGATTATTTTTAACATTTTTTAGGTTTTCTTTCATTTTACTTTTAGCTCCTTCTAGTGTAAAACCTTTTTCTTTAACTAGGTAATAAATTAGTTTTAAATTTTTGAGATCTTCTTGTGTAAATAGTCTATTCCCTTTTTTATTCTTTTTTGGTTTTAAAATATCAAATTCTTTTTCCCAAAACCGAATATGAGAAGTGTTTAACCCAAATGCCTTGGCTACTTCTCCAATTTTATAGTATCTTTTTTCAGGTAAATTTATATGCATTAGTCTAGTGATTGTCCTTCTATTTGAGCTGCTTTTTGCATTGCTTCAAATTCTTCAGGAGATAAGTTTCCATAGTAAAAATTAATAGGGTTTATTTTTCTGCCATTTTTATGAACTTCATAATGTAAATGCGGACCTTGAGAACGACCGGTTGTACCTACAAACCCAATTAAATCGCCACGTTTAACATGCTGACCTCTTCTAACATTATATTTACTTAAATGTGCATACAACGTAATATATCCAAATCCATGGTTTATTTCAATATGTTTACCAAAGCCTGAGGCTCTTTGATCGGCTCTTTTTACTATACCATCTCCAGTTGCATAAATAGGAGTCCCAGTTGGTGCTGAAAAATCCATTCCATAATGTTTTTTTCTAGCTTTTGTAAATGGGTCGGTTCTCCAACCAAAACCAGAAGCCATCCTAGTCAAGTCTTCTTTTTTTACAGGTTGAATAGCCGGTATTGCTGCCAATAACTTCTCTTTATTTTCAGCCAGATTAACGATTTCATCCAATGATTTTGATTGAATATATAATTGTTTAGATAAAATATCCATATTTTTGGTAACATCAATAATCATTTCCGAGTTATCAAACCCCTCTAATGCTTTATACCTATTAATACCTCCAAAACCTGCTTTTCTCCGTTCTTCAGGTATTGGGTTCACTTCAAAATACAACCTATAAATATTATTATCTCTATCCTGAATTTCTTTTAAAATATTTTCAAGTTGAACAATTTTTTTACTGTGTAATTCTTCATTTAATTTTACAAACTCTAATTCTCTTTTAAGTTCTTTTTCTTTTGGTGATTCAAAAACGGGAGTAAAAACTACAAATCCTAAAATCATAAATATAAAAGCTGCTGTAATTGTTAGCAAAAACGTTTTAAGCTTATCTCTTTTTTTAATCTTAATCTTTTGATAAGAAAGCGTATCTGAATCGTAATAATATTTTACTTTCGCCATGTGTATAAATTGTATTATTTTTGCATCGTGAAAAATGCCATATTATTTTATTAATTATATGGTGTACAAAAACAAATTTACAAAATGTTTTACAAAAGTTGTAAAACACTTATTTTTTAGCATATAATTAACAAATGAAATAGCTCTAAATAAAATTTTAATAAAATACAATATCATTAAATTGAGCTATTCCTTTTGACCTATAAAAAACATTAAGATATTACAAATGAAATCACAACAAGTTCGTCAACAATTTTTAGACTTTTTTGCTTCAAAAAAACATACAATAGTACCATCTTCTCCAATGGTACTTAAAAATGACCCAACCTTAATGTTTACTAATGCAGGTATGGTTCCTTTTAAAGAATTTTTTTTAGGACAAAAAACAGTAAAAGATAAGCGTGTTGCTGATTCACAAAAATGTTTGCGTGTTTCTGGGAAACACAACGATTTGGAAGAAGTTGGGAAAGACACCTATCATCATACTATGTTTGAAATGCTTGGCAACTGGAGTTTTGGAGATTATTTCAAAAAAGATGCTATTGACTGGGCTTGGGAACTATTAGTTGATGTGTTAAAAATTGATAAAGATTGTTTATATGTTACTGTTTTTGAGGGTGCAAAAGAAGATGGATTAACTTACGACCAAGAAGCTTATGATTATTGGAAAAAACATATTAGTGAAGACCGAATTATTAATGGTAATAAAAAAGATAACTTTTGGGAAATGGGCGCTCAAGGACCTTGTGGACCTTGTTCTGAAATTCATGTCGATATTCGATCTGATGAGGAAAAAGCAAAAATTTCAGGAAAAAGCTTGGTAAATATGGATCACCCTCAAGTGGTAGAAATATGGAATTTGGTTTTTATGGAGTTCAATCGTAAAGCCGATGGTTCCTTAGAAAAATTACCCGCTCAGCATGTTGATACCGGAATGGGGTTTGAACGTTTATGCATGGTTTTACAGCACAAACAATCTAACTATGATACTGACGTTTTTACACCATTAATTAGAGAGGTTGAAGCAATTACGAATAATGATTATGGCAAAAATGAGGAAAAAGACATTGCCATTCGAGTTATTGCAGACCATGTTCGCGCAGTAGCTTTTGCCATTGCAGACGGGCAATTACCCTCAAATACAGGTGCTGGATATGTTATTAGACGTATTTTAAGAAGAGCTATTAGATATGGATTTACTTTTTTAAACAAAAAAGAACCTTTTATTTATAAATTAGTTTCTACTCTTAGTAAGCAAATGGGAGATTATTTCCCTGAAATAAAAGCACAAAATCAATTAATTACCAATGTAATTAAAGAAGAAGAGCATTCTTTTTTGCGCACTCTAGAACAAGGCCTTATTTTATTAGATGGCATTATAAAAAGTACCAACGGCACAAAGGTTTCTGGTAAAAAGGTCTTTGA
>Ga0256840_1000195_pt1 | contig 58876 bp, 55 predicted proteins | sample 355202metaG_FD_185969 | JGI IMG/M metagenome (GOLD analysis project Ga0256840, IMG submission 185969) | Hydrothermal vent microbial communities from Mid Atlantic Ridge, Atlantic Ocean - 355-202 | ecosystem: Environmental > Aquatic > Marine > Hydrothermal vents | place: Atlantic Ocean: Mid...
GAAGAATGGCATTCTTTAGAAATGGCAATCATTCTGACACAGGTGTGTTTACAGGATATAACTTAATCTCTAAGCCATAACGTGAAATAATAGGCTTTTTTATTTTGACTGCAAAAACCATGGCTCAATATATTTATTCTATGAATCGCGTGGGTAAAATTGTCCCGCCGAAAAAACATATCCTTAAAGATATTTCCCTTTCATTCTTTCCAGGTGCAAAAATTGGAGTTCTAGGATTAAACGGTTCAGGCAAATCGACTTTACTGAGAATCATGGCTGGCCTTGATACCGAAATTGAAGGCGAAGCAATCCCCCAAAAAGGCATTAAAATTGGCTATCTTGCACAGGAACCTGAACTTGACCCAGCAAAAGATGTTCGGGGCAATGTTGAAGAAGGCGTTGCAGAAATAAAAGCTATTGTTGACCGCTACAATCAGGTAAATGATGCTTTTGCTGATCCAGATGCTGATTTTGATTCATTATTGACAGAACAGGCAGATTTACAGGAAAAAATAGAAAATGCAAATGCCTGGGAGCTTGATAGAACTCTTGAAATTGCTGCCGATGCGCTACGCCTCCCCCCCTGGGATGCAGATGTAACTAAATTGTCTGGCGGCGAACAGCGCAGAGTTGCATTGTGCCGATTATTGCTATCTAAACCCGACATGCTGCTTCTTGACGAACCCACCAACCATCTAGATGCTGAATCAGTTGCCTGGTTAGAAAGATTTTTACATGATTATAAAGGCACTGTCGTTGCTGTTACTCATGACAGATACTTCTTGGATAATGTTGCAGGATGGATTCTAGAACTAGATCGAGGAATGGGGATCCCTTGGGAAGGCAATTATTCTAACTGGCTGGAACAGAAAGAACAGCGTTTAGCTCAGGAGTCAAAACAGGAATCTGCCCGTCAAAAAGCCCTGAAAAAAGAATTGGAATGGGTTAGATCAGGGACTAAAGGCCGTCACGCCAAAAGTAAGGCCCGGTTAGCCAGGTTTGAAGAACTTTCATCCAAAGAAATACAGCGGCGAAGTGAAACCCAGGAAATTTATATTCCGCCGGGTCCTCGCCTAGGTGACGTAGTAATTGATATTGAAAATATCAGTAAAAGTTTTGGCGATAAATTGCTTATAAATGATCTAAGCTTCAAGCTTCCGCCAGGTGGCATTGTTGGCATTATCGGCCCAAATGGAGCGGGTAAAACCACCTTATTCCGTATGATGGCTGGGTTTGAACAGCCAGATTCGGGGACCGTGACCTTAGGAAAAACAGTTGAAATAGCTTATGTAGATCAGCTGCGCGATGATATGGATGCTAACAAAACAGTCTGGGAAGAAGTCTCCGACGGATTAGATATGATTACCGTCGGCACCTATCAAACGCCATCCCGCTCTTACCTGGGCCGGTTTAATTTTAAGGGTGCCGACCAGCAAAAATACATTGGCAACTTATCAGGCGGGGAACGTAATCGTGTGCATTTAGCTAAACTGCTAAAAAGCGGGGGCAATTTATTGCTGCTTGATGAGCCGACTAACGACTTAGATGTAGAAACTTTACGTGCATTAGAAGAAGCTATTTTGTCCTTTCCGGGCTGCGCAGTTGTTATCTCGCACGACCGCTGGTTTTTAGACAGAATTGCCACTCATATTCTGGCCTTTGAGGGCAATAGCGAAGTAGTCTGGTTTGAAGGCAACTATGAAGATTATGAAGCAGACCGTCATAAGCGTTTAGGAACAGATGCAGACAAACCTCATCGAATTAAGTATAAGAAGATCTAAGATCAGACTAAAGGCAAAAAGCAAAGATAGCTCAAAAATAATGGCCACAGTCCTTATTGAGAGCTATCCTTTACCTTTTTCGCCAAAATTTCCTATAAAAATCAATGTTCAACTGATTCAATTAGGTTTAATCCTTTTTGTTCGGTTTATCATAAGTACCAGTACCCAAGTAAAATTAATTTAACTTGGGTACTTATCCCTTATTTTGTATGACGAAAAAGACTATCACTCTCCAAACCTGAAATTCCTCTTCACGGGTTATAAACCAGCAGCATTGCAATAATAACAGCTAAAATAAATGAAACGCCTTTCCAGAATATAACGGGATCACGTTCTAACAAGGGAGGGCGCGTTTGACTGTGAAACACCTTATTTGGATGACGCAGATCAAATAAAAACTCGGATAATTCAGAATACCGCTTATAGGGATTTGGGTGCAGTGCCTTTTTAAGTGCGCCATCTACCCATAATGGAATGTGGCGATCATCATGAGGCAAAGGACTGTATTTTAATTTATTTTGTGCAGATTTAGTAGTCGCTTTGGCAATTTTTGTACCATAGGGGAGCTTTCCACTCAACATTTGATAGGCAATAACGGCTAAAGAAAAAAGGTCTGCATTAGACATTCCTTCCTGTCCCAACATATATTCAGGTGCGGTATATTGCATAGTGCCTAAAAAATTGGCTCTTTCAATAGGGCTGGCAATTTCCACAATGCCAGCCACTTTAGTTGAACCAAAATCAATGATTTTTACTGTTCCAGTATTATCAATCATTATATTTTCGGGCCTTAAATCCTGATGCAGCATTTCCAAACGATGAAATGCGCGCAAACCTTTAGCTATTTGTTCAACAATTGTCCGCACTGTTTCTAAATCAGGTTTTGGATTATCCCTCATCCATTGCGTCAACGTCTGACCGTCAATATATTCCATGATAATATATAAAAAATTGCGCTGCCGAGTCTGTTCACACGGCTTTAACACATTCGCACTATTGTTGATGCGCCGGGCAATCCACTCTTCCATTAGAAATCTTTCCAAATATGCGGTATCGCCTTGAAGATCTACCGAGGGCGTTTTCATAATGACCTGTCTGTCCGATTCAGTATCTACCGCCAAATAGACATGACTGCGGCTGCTGGCATGTACTTCTCTTATTATTTTATAGCCATCAAACTCCATTCTTGCTTCTAATACTGGCGGGAATGGCAATTCGGTTAACTGCTGGTATATTTCATCAACATTTTGTGTGGGCAAATCATCAACCCGAACAATCTGTACAGTCAAGTTATCATCACTGCCCTGTTCATACGCTTCTTCAGCAATTGCTTTGGCCGCCTCATCCAGGTTATCGCTCTGTTCAATTATTGTCTTTCTGATAAATTTTGAATTAACAAATTCATAAATGCCATCCGTTACGAATAAAAAGGCATCGCCCCGGTCGACCTGAAAAGAATCGTAGTCAATCTCTAACCGAGCGTTAATGCCCATTGCCCGACTCAGGTAACTTTTTTCCTTTGATACCCAAAGCCGATGATCATTAGTTAATTTTTCTAAAGAGTTTCCACGCAGCCGATAAATTCGGGAGTCGCCCAGGTGAAAAAAATGTGCAGTGGTTGATTTGATAATCATGGCGCTTAATGTGCAGACATAGCCTCTGTCTTTATCAAAACGGTACTGGCCCTGCTGAGTTTGTGAATACAGCCAAGAATTGGTTGCGCTTAGCACCTGGTGCGCCGATTTTTTTACTGACCAGGCTTCTGAAGTACAAAAATAATCATCCAAAAAACCAGTGACAGTTGCCTCACTGGCTACCTGCCCTACAGCACTGCTACTAATGCCGTCAGCCAGTGCAATGGCAATTCCTTTTGAGGTTAGCTGAGGCTCTTTGGGTATATAGACACCATGAAAATCCTGATTAATTTCCTTACGGCCTTTATCAGAATATTGTCCTACGGATACTTTTAGTTGACTTGGCATTTATATAAAGCTTTGACTGGCATCTCAGCATAGTGCTGGGGTTGCGTTACCGCTTTACCCCAGCCTACATTTGTAGTGTACAGATGTTAATGTTATTTTAAGTTACGTTCAGGGCTCATTTTCACATGAGTATAATAAAGAGGCAATCCAACAAAGACAGTACCGCCAATTAAATTACCTAAAACAGTCGGCAGTTCATTCCAGATTAAATAATCCATTATAGTAAAGCCACCTCCCATAATCATTGAGAATGGAAACAAAAACATATTCACAATAGAATGCTCAAAGCCCATATAGAAGAAAAGCATGATTGGCATCCACATTGCCATCATTTTTCCTGTCGCTGAAGTAGAAATCATGGCACCTACAACCCCCATTGAAACCATCCAGTTACACAGCATGCCTCGAATCAAAATTGTGAACCAACCGCCTATACCATGTGCTTTATAGCCTAATGTTCTTGCTTCGCCGATTTTACCTACTTTTTCAGCAATGGCTCCGCCATCAGTGTTATACCCCACTGTCAAAATAAAGGACATCATAAAAGCAACAGCCAATGCACCAGCAAAGTTACCTATAAAAACCAAACCCCAGTTTCTTAACACCTGATTGACGGTTACTCCAGGTCTTTTATCGAAAAGTGCCAGTGGCACTAGAGTAAAAACGCCTGTCAACAAGTCAAACTTCATCAGGTATAGCATAATGAATCCTACCGGGAAAAGTACTGCACCTAATAGAGGTGAGCCAGTTTTTACTGCCACAGTAATTGCAAAGACAGCCGCTAGCGCTAAAGTTGCACCGGCCATAAAAGCACGAATTAATGTATCTTTTGTTGACATGTAGACCTTAGCTTCTCCAGCGTCAACCATTTTTGTGACAAATTCAGTGGGTTCTAAATAAGACATAATGTATTCTCTCTATAATTGAATAATGTATTTAACTATATCTAGACAAGCAAATATCACACCAAGACTTTATTTTTTTATCCAATTGATTTACTGCCACTTTATTTAGTTTTTTCTAAAACCAAAGAGCTTGTAGCACCTTTTTAGTGCATAGCTGTTTGAATGCTCATCAGCCCCCTAAATAAAACACTCAAACATGAATTTAAGTACCCAGGTAAAATTAATTTAATAGTTTTACCTGGGTACTTATTTAGATCAATTAAACCATTCGCCAACAACACTCTTAACACGCGCAGACAAACTGCTTTTCATAGGCAGTACGGTTATGCCGCGGGCAAGCCCATTTTCAAGCTCAAAAGCCAGATCCATCGCATTGGAAAACCGTTTTTCAGGATTGACTGTACGCGCCAGCAGGACCTCAAGCCATGATGGCAAATCAGGACGATATTGCCCCAATGGCGTAATCTTATCAAATCTCGGCCGGGTAAAAGGTTCCACCTCTCCATAAGGGTACCGACCTTTGCTAAACATGCGATATAAAGTTACACCTAAGGCATACAAATCAGACTGCTCGTCACCTCGGCCACCGCGAAATAATTGCGGCGACATGTAGCTTGGCGTCCCAGGCGCTGTACTTTCAAATTCGTCATCCAAGCCTGGCAAACGGGCAACCCCTAAATCAAGCAGCTTTAAGCCACCCTGTTCGAGCAAAATAATATTTTCAGGCTTAATATCTCGATGAATAACTCTTTCTTTATGCAATGAATACACTGCTTTGCATAACATCAGGCCAATTTCCACCCCCATATCAAGAGAAATGCTATTCTGTAGCAGGCAATGCTCCAATGTCTCTCCCTGATAATAAGGCATCACTATATATAAACTGGTTCGACGCCCCGCTTCCACCTCTACCTGTTCAGCTATCCATGGATTGTGAATATGTGAGGTAATCCAGTTTTCGCGTATAAATGCCTGCCTGTAAATAGCTTCTGAGTTTGCTTCAGGCTTAGGAAATTTCAGTACAATACCACCATGCCTGCCTACTTTGTCTTCAGCAAGAAACAGACGGGTATAACGGCCATCCGAAAGCGTCTCCTTTAAATAGAAACCATCGACTGTATCGCCTTTTTTAGGCAAAGCCATCATTACCAAATCATCAGCAGCGGCCTCTAAAAAAGATTTATCCGGGGGTGGCAATTTCAGTATATCAATTACCAGGGCGGTGACATTATCATGACTGCCTGCCTGCAGGGCTTCCTGAACAAAGGTTTGAGCATGCTCTTGTGTAGACTGATTCAAAGCCAGTAAGTGCTGAATTTTTTTATTGGATAACGACGTATGTACACCATCACAGCAGAGTAAAAAACGGTCATGCAGATTCAAATTATGCTGTGAATAATCAATATGAACGGTATCGTCAATACCAAGCGCACGCGTCAGTACATGCTGTAAATCAGGGTGCTGATGAACATGATCCGTTGTCAGACATTCCAGTCGACTGCTTCTTAGCCGGTAGATTCGAGTATCGCCCAAATGGATAACATGAACCTGACTGCCCAAAAATATTAATGCACTGAAGGTTGTTCCCATGCCTTTGTGCGCCGAATCGCGCTGCGACTGCGAATGAATCCAGCGATTAATCGAGACTAGAGAGTTCTCAGCCATCCGCTTAACGCCCAGCGTTTCTTTTTGCTCATAATAAGCTTCAATAAACTCACGTGCAGCCAGTTCAGATGCATATCGACCGCCGCCTGTGCCACCAATGCCGTCTGCTATAATGGCAACACTTCCATAAATTGACCGCTCACTTTCAGTCCCTAAATAAAAGACAACAAAATCTTCGTTGCGCTCGCGTTTTCCTGCTTCAGTAGCAAAGCCGCACTGTGTTTCCAATTGTTCTGACATGAGCATTTTCCTGTTTTTATTTTTCGTATTAGCCCGTAAGGTATTAAAAACATCATACACCCACTAAAAGTAATGTAAATATTCCGAGACAGTTATTGCTTGCTTCAACTTTGCCCCGAAAATGTGCATGCCTTTTATTTTTCGCCCTGTTTTAACGCAAAAAGAGTGATTGACGTCACAAAATCATTGCTAACCTTAGCAATTCTTTTACTTTGACATACGTAAAAACCACACAATTACAATGCTTTATTTTATTAAACAACTCACCTCAGTCAACAGGCACGATAATTGCTTTAAAAAATGACAGTGCTTATTAAACATGTTACTATCAAATTGCATGGCAGCCTAAAATTCACCTCCTGCCCTATGCAATAAACCGTACAATACATCTGAGCTTAAATGCCAATGAATATTTCAAAGTTTTTACAAAGCGGTCACAAAGGCACTTTGCTTAGCGCCTTTATTTATTCCGATATGAGTTTTATGGTCTGGGTATTAATGGGGCCGTTAGTCGTCTTTATCGCAGAAGATTTAAGCTTAACCGAAGCCCAGCAATATACGTTAGTCACCATACCTTTACTGGCCGGCGTATTATTCCGAATCCCCATTGGCATTTTAGTCGATCATTATGCTCCAAAACGCACAGGTCTAATTGCCCAGCTTATTGTTATTGCAGTCCTGCTGCTTGCCTTTCTTAGCAACATAAACTCTATTGGCGGCGTTTACATTGTCGCAATTACACTGGGCCTGGCCGGCACTAGCATGGCTGTTGCCCTTCCCCTTTGCAGCCGCTGGTATCCTGATGAATACCAGGGTCTAGTCATGGGCATCGCTGGCGCAGCAAGCAGCGGTACTGTTTTTACGGCGGCCCTTGCACCTATGCTTGCAGAGAGTTTTGGGTGGCGCGCTGTTTTTGGTTTTGCTACTTTGCCTCTTATTGCTACGGTAATATTTTTTCATCTAAAAGCCAAAGATGATAACTATCAGCCAGATAAAAAACCGCTTTCCGACTATCTAAACGTTCTAAAAGAAATTGATGCCTGGTGGTTTATGCTTTTTTATAGCTTAAGTTTCGGTGGCGTTATTGCTCTATCCAGCGTAATGGTCCTGTATTTTCACCAGGAATATACGTTAGACCCAGTATCAGCAGGCTATTACACCGCCATCTGCATTCTGGCTGGAACCGCCTTACGCCCTGTGGGAGGCTGGATGGCTGATAGATTCGGCGGCATTCGCACTATGCAGCGGTTATTTGTAGCTGCCGCCGTTAGCATGCTGCTAGTCAGCTTTTCTCTTCCCCTTTGGCTGGCTGTTCTTTTTTTGGTAGCGGCAACAGCTTCTTTGGGAATGAGCAGCGGTGCCGTTTTTCAACTAGTCCCACTTAGATTTCGTAAAAATGTAGGTGCCGTCACTGGCATGATTGGAGCGGCCGGCGGACTGGGCGGCTTTATCTTGGCATGGGTTCTCGGACAGTCCAAGCAAATGACGGATGGTTTTGGCTTAGGGTTTTTCATCTTTACCATTTTGGCGCTACTCAGTTTTTATGGAATCAACAAAGTAAAATCACGCTGGCGCACCACTTGGGGAGCTGGCGAAGTAACCAGTGCACGAGTTTAAGCACCTGATAAAACAGCTTAGATTATAGAAAATTTTAATTGTTAAAAGAGTTTAAATACACTAAATTATTTTTGGGAAAGGATAATAATAATGAGAAATAAACGCCGCCCTCTATGGGGTACAACACTATTCGCCGTTATTCTTACGGTTGGTTTTCAGATGGTAGCGCCTGATGCTTTTGCAGTAGTCTGGCATACGGTGAAAGACCCGGAAACAGGAAAAATGGTTACGCTTAGACAGGGCGAGACGCTGGAACAGTATCGACTGGAACAAAGCAGTACGAAATTTCAAACGCCTTCAGACCGTAAAACAGAATCTGTTAAAAAGAAATGGGTAGATGTAACAGATACTGAAAAGGCGAAAATTCTTAAACCCTTTAAAAACCTTAGCAAAGAGAGCGCCACATGTGCCTCTTGCCATAAAAACGAACATCCTGGCATATATCAGCAGTGGGGCAAGTCTAAACATTACGCCGCTAATGTAGGGTGTTATGAATGCCACAAGGCAGATAAGGATGATCCTGATGCAATCCGTCATAAAGACTTCTTTATTTCAGTAATTGTTTCACCTAAAGATTGCGGTGAATGCCATAACACAGAAAGAAAACAATTTGAAAAAAGCCACCATGCCAAAGCTGCGCAAATTATTGGTTCTTTAGATAATACCCTGGCTGAAGTTGTTGAAGGAAAGATGAGCTTTCACGGAAAGTCACCTGTTGCAGTAGCCGGCTGCTGGCAGTGTCATGGTACTGAAATAAAAGTACTGCCTAATGGCGACCTAGATCCAACAACCTGGCCCAATACAGGAATTGGCCGAATCAACCCTGATGGTTCTAAAGGCGCATGCAGTGCCTGTCATCAGCGCCATTTATTTTCTGCAGCTCAAGCAAGACGCCCCGAAACCTGTGGAAAATGTCACTTAGGCCCAGATCATCCGCAAAAAGAAATTTATGAGGAATCTAAACATGGCATTGGTTTCTATTCCAATATCGATAAAATGAATCTGGATTCTGGCAAATGGATTGCGGGTGAAGATTATGATGCCGCTCCTACTTGTGCAACATGCCACATGTCAGCCACTCGCAACCAGCCCATTACACACGATGTAGGTGATCGAATTTCCTGGACATTGCGCCCTGCCATTTCAGAGAAAATTGATGCTCGTGACGAGAAAAAAGGTTTAAAAGTTAAACCTTGGGAACTGCGTCGCGACGATATGAAAGATGTCTGTTCTAGCTGTCATGGCAAAAAGATGATTGAGAGCTTTTATGAGCAATTTGATGGCGTGGTTGAAATGTATAATGAAAAATATGCAATTCCTACCACTAAAATGATGAAACTGCTGCTTGAACAGGGTCTGCGTACAGAAACACCATTCGACGATGAAGTGGAGTGGAGCTATTACTTCTTATGGCATCATGAAGGCAGACGCGCACGTCACGGTGCAGCTATGATGGCACCAGACTATGTACAGTGGCATGGCATGTATGAAGTTGCCCATCGCTTCTATATGGAATGGGTTCCAAATATCAAGGAGATTATTGAAAAAGCTGAAAAAGCTGGCAAGCATAAAGAAGCCAAAATAATTAAGGATTACCTTGATAACGAAATCATGACCCTGGATGGACATGAATGGTTTGTAGGTAAAATGCCGAAAGCATTGGCTGATCAGCGTAAAAAGGAACGCGAAGCCTTTAATAGTCGTTATTTGCAAGATATGAAAAAATAACTTGATGAGGTAAAAAATAATGATTATGCGCCGCCTTTCTATGGGCGGCGCAGTTGTGTTGGGACTGCTGTTTATCTTATTTTCAGCAGCGCTCTCAGCAGAAACTGCGCCCGCCCCAATGGATCCCATTTCCGTTAATAGCGATACCGATATTGACACCTGCCTAGACTGTCATGGCTTTAAAGGTTTTGCCGTACCCACTGGCAAAACAGGTGAAACGCCAAAACGTGCATTGCATGTTAAATCAAAGTCATTTAAAAAAAGTGTTCATGCCAAAGTTAAATGCGTTCAATGCCATGTAGATATTGAACAGATGCCGCATAAGACTGAAGTAAAGCGCACCGTTGACTGTATCAGCTGTCATAAGGAGCTGATCAAAAAGGATAAAGAAGACGCTCAGGTAGATATGCATACAGTAAGAAACCTGACCCATACTATGTCTGGCCTGCCCTCAACTATCCCGTTAATGGAGAAAAGAAAACTAGCGGCCAATGCAGACCATTATCTAGGCTCAATTCATGCTCAAGCCAACAAAGATAATCCTGAACAGCTAAATGCAACCTGCTGGGACTGCCATGGTACGCATGAAATATATCCTATGGAAGGCAGCTCCAAGGATAATTTTCGGATAAATAGCCCAGAACTTTGCGGCGGATGCCATGAAAAGCAATTAAAGGAATATACTCAATCCGTTCACGGAGCCCCCGTTAAAAGATATGGAGAGCTAGAACCGGCCGTTTGCAGCGACTGCCATACTGCACATAAAATTTCTGTGGTTGAAGAAGACCCAGCTAAACTAGCTATTACAGAAAACTGCGGCTCATGCCATGAAGACTATTTAAAGTCCTATCGGGAGACCTATCATGGCCAAATAGTAAATTTAGGCTATACCCACACCGCTAAATGCCAAGACTGTCATAACCCGCATGATCCGCATAAGGCAGATGACCCCAGATCTATGGTTCATCCAGATAATATTATGGAAACCTGCAAGGAATGTCACAAAGATGCTTCGGAAGGCTTTTTAACCTTCCACCCGCATGGCAATACCCATGACTATGAGCGTTTCCCAGAAATGTGGATTGTTTCCAAATTTATGATTGGCCTGCTATTCTCGGTTTTTCTATTCTTTTGGGCTCACTCGCTATTATGGTATTTCCGTGAGAAAAAAGAGTTTGAAAATGGTGAGAACCTTGTTATTCGCCTTGAGGAAAATGGAGACCCTCTAAAACAGGGACAATATGTCACTCGTTTTACCAAAGGCTGGATGATTGCTCATTTGGTTCTAGCTATCGCGGTGATGACTTTGGTTATTACCGGAACAACCGTGCTTTTTGCCAACAGTTTTTGGGCACCTTTTGTCATGGCCCTATTGGGCGGCGCCAAAGTGGCTGCCATTATTCACCGTATCGCTGCAGTGACTTTTGCCGGTATTTTCTTCGGCCATTTATATGTGATATTCCGTAAGATATACACTGACAATAGAGACCACGGCATCAAATTTGAATGGTTTGGTCCTCACTCGCTGATTCCACGTTTACAGGATGGACGGGACTTTGTTGCCATGTGCAAATGGTTCTTTGAAAAAGGCCCGCGCCCTGTGTTCGACCGCTGGACTTACTGGGAAAAATTCGACTATTGGGCACCTTTTTGGGGTATGTTCATTATCGGCTGCTCCGGCCTATTGCTTTGGTTCCCTGATTTTTTTGGAGGATTTCTGCCAGGCTGGGCATTTAATGTGGCCACCATTGTTCATGGTGAAGAAGCATTTTTGGCTGCCGTATTCCTATTTACAGTGCATTTTTTCAACTGTCATTTCAGGCCTGAAAAATTTCCTGTTGATGTGGTCATGTTTACAGGCAGCATGCCTTTGGAAGAATTTAAGCATGAACGCAAAGTCGAATATGACCGCTTAGTTGAAACAGGTGAGCTAGACCAATATCTAGTCGGGACACCCTCACCAAAGCTCAATCAATATTCCAGAATATTGGGGTTTACCTTGATTGCTGTGGGTGTAATAGAACTGGTACTGGTTATTTTGGGCTTTATTCAGGACATACTTTCCTGAAGACACATTAAGCAAAAATCCCACGTTTCCTGTTATTGCTACTAAAAAATAGGGAGCTATTCAGGAGGCGAGGCTTTTGCCCCGTCTCCATACCACTTTAACTTAATGGCTGAAATGCTAGCGTGGATTCAGATATTTAAAGCACAGTTCCCATGGCCGCCATGGGAATTCATAAAATTACACGAGAATTGTTTATGTACTCAGATACTATTAATCACTTTGCAAAAGTTGCTAAAACAAAAGCCGCTTTATTAAAAGAAAACCCAATGTCCTTCTTTATTGGCGCTTTAATGGCAGGCGCCTATTTAGGAATGGGAATCGTCTTAGTCTTTACTGTTGCAGGCCAATTAGACCCGTCAATTAGACCTATGGTCATGGGCATGTCATTTGGCATTGCTTTAACCTTAGTTATTTTTGCAGGATCAGAATTATTCACTGGCCACACCATGTACATGACCATAGGCTGGCTAAAAGAAACCGTCTCCAGCACTGATGTATTTAAAGCCTGGGGGGCTTCCTGGTCAGGCAATTTGCTTGGTGCTCTGTTATTTGGCGTTATGGTCGCCATTGGAGATGGCGCACTTTTTAATGGCAGTGCAGATTTATTGAATAATGTCGCCAGCGCAAAAATGAATAAAGGTCCCTTTCAATTATTCTTTTTAGCTATTTTATGCAATTGGCTAGTCTGTTTGGCTATCTGGACATCAGCCCGCACGGAAAATGATGCTGCTAAGTGCATTTTGATATTCTGGTGCCTATACGCCTTTTTTGCCAGTGGCTTTGAGCATAGTGTAGCCAATATGGCTGTTTTTTCTTTTGCACTGCTAGGCGATCATCCGGAATCTGTTTCTATTGGAGGCATGTTTTATAACCTTATCATCGTTACCATGGGGAATATTGTCTCTGGCAGCTTATTTATGGGCATTGGCTACTGGGCAGCATCCCCAAAATCTTTCGCAGATTCATCTGAACCGGCGAAAAAAATACAGATTATTTTAAATGGTTTTTTTAAGGTTTTACTTGCTATTTATCACTTTATAGAAAGGTTCATTTCAAAGGCGTACCAGGCTATTAGCAAATTATCGGAAAAACAACAACCATAATAATTCAATGTATAAAAACCCTTTACAACGATTAACCACCTATTTTATTCCAAGAGGCTGTTTATGAAAAAAATCCTTTTTTTAACTGCAACTGCATTATTTTCGATAAATACTGCTTATGCCGCGTTTACTATCCCAAATGTTACTGTCGAAGATATAAACTCCAGTGCATCCATTTATAACTATGAAGTCACATCCAAATGTTTTCGTTGCGGAGGTACTGTAGGAGGGGTTCTAGTAACTGATTTATACAAAACAGAAGACTTTTATGTTCCTTATTTTTCTGATGCAGGGATTACTAGCATTGGCTCTCCTACCAACTGGAGTTATTCTATAGAAACCAGCAATGACCTTTTTGAATTAGGTGCTGGTGCAGGAGTAATACACTGGAAGGCATTAGGTGAAAACAATGGAATTAATACGACTGGATCTTTAGATGGATTTAGTTATTCAAGCATTATAGAAGGTTCTGTAAAAGCTCCATTTAGAACCCTATTTGCCAATGGATCCTCTATAAATGGCGACCCAGCAATTCCAGCTTCACCCTCTGCAATTGCAGCAGGCCTGACACCAATTGCTACCGTTCCAGCTCCAGCTGCCACTTGGTTATTCGGCTCGGGGTTACTGACCATTTTAGGTTTTAGAAAATCAAAATATAAAGCCAACTCATAATTTTCTCCCACATGCAAAGGACTTGATCAAAAGCCTTTGCATACGGCCTGCTCATTCTTTCTACCCTAAAAGCCTACTTTTACTTTCGGCCCTCATTCATCCCCCTCAAACTGGTATAATGCACCAGCCAAATATAAGACGCACCAAAACAGATCAAAAATACCAGTCCTTTTGATTTTTTTAGTGAATATACAGCAACTTGATCTTATGGCACATTTTCTGCTTTACCAAAAATGTAAGATACGACTTAAACATCAATAGAGGACAGCATGAGCAAAAAGCAAACGTTAATTGTTATCGGTAACGGCATGGTAGGACATAATTTCCTGGAAACCCTTGTCGCCAGCGATATTAAAGACAATTACGACATTGTGACCTTCTGCGAGGAACAGCGGGCAGCATATGACCGCGTACATTTAACCGAATTTTTTTCCGGCAAAACTGCGGAAGACTTATCGCTTGTCACAGAGAATTTTTTTGAAGGTAACGGTATAAAAATTTATCTGAATGATAAAGCAGTAGAGATAGACACCGCCAATAAAATTGTTACCTCGCAACAGGGGGTTGCAATAAGTTATGATAAATTAGTTTTAGCTACTGGTTCATACGCTTTTGTCCCGCCTATTGCAGGCCATGACCGCGAAAACTGTTTTGTCTACAGAACTATTGAAGATTTGGAGGCCATGACTGAAGCCGCTAAAACAGCTAAAGTGGGTGCGGTCGTCGGTGGCGGATTACTAGGTCTGGAAGCTGCTAAGGCACTGCAAGACTTAAAGCTTGATACTCATGTTGTTCAGTTTTCTCCTGGCCTTATGTCCGCTCAATTGGATGACGGCGGCGCACAAATGCTGGCTAATAAAATTGAAGCTTTAGGTGTATCTGTTTTAACCAGTAAAAATACCACTAAAATTGTTGATGGCACTGACTGCCTGCATAAAATGGTATTTGCCGATGGCACTGAACTTGAAACCGACATAGTTTTATTCTCTGTAGGCATACGTCCCAGAGATGAAATTGCCCGCTGTTCCGGCATAGAGGTTGGCGCACGCGGCGGTATTGTTATTGATGATCAATGTAAAACATCAGACCCGGATATTTATGCGATTGGTGAATGTGCCGTCTGGAAAGAACAGACCTTTGGCCTAGTCGCACCTGGCTATAGCATGGCTAGAACCGTAGTTGCCGACCTTTCCGAACAGCACGCAGTTTTTGAAGGTGCTGATATGAGTACCAAACTCAAACTGAATGGTGTTGACGTTGCCAGTATTGGCGATGCACATGCCAAAACCGCAGGCGCATTAATTTATACCTACCAGAACGGCGCAGATGAAATATATAAACGCCTGGTTGTCAGTGAAGATAAAAAGAAACTGCTGGGCGCTGTGCTAGTAGGTGATGCATCCGGTTATGGTACTTTATTGCAATACAGCTTAAACAGCATTGATTTGCCTGAACACCCTGACAGCCTTATTCTGCCTTCACGTTCTGACGAGTCTGTCGGTTTAGGGCCTGATGCCCTGCCCGATTCGGCTCAAATATGCTCCTGTTTTGATGTTACTAAAGGGCAAGTTTGCTCAGCAATTGAAAACGGCTGCACCTCACTGGCCTCTTTAAAAAATGAAACCAAAGCGGCAACAGGCTGTGGCGGCTGTACTGCACTGTTAAAATCAGTACTGGATAGTGAACTGGAAAAATCAGGGGTTGCTGTCAACACCGATATCTGTGAACATTTCGCACATACCCGCCGCGACTTATACAATATCGTTATGGTCGAAGATATTAAGACCTTTGACGAATTGATGGACAAGCATGGCAATGGCGGATTGGGCTGTGATATATGCCGACAAGCTATTGGCTCCATTCTAGCCTCCTATTGGAACGAATATATTCTGGAAAAAGATCACCTTAGCCTACAAGATACCAACGATACCTTTTTAGCCAACATGCAAAAGGACGGTACCTATTCAGTTGTTCCACGGATGACAGGTGGCGAAGTGACACCTGATGGCCTGATAGCTATTGGTCAAATTGCCAAAAAATATAAATTATATACAAAAGTGACAGGGGGTCAGCGGGTCGACTTATTCGGTGCCCGTGTTGATCAACTGCCCTTAATCTGGAAGGAATTAATTGATGCCGGTTTTGAATCTGGGCATGCCTATGGCAAATCATTAAGAACTGTCAAATCCTGTGTCGGCAGTACCTGGTGCCGTTATGGTGTTGATGATAGCGTTGGATTAGCTGTTGAACTTGAAAACCGCTACAAAGGTCTGCGTTCGCCGCATAAAATTAAATTCGCCGTATCCGGCTGTACTCGCGAGTGCGCAGAGGCACAAAGCAAAGATATTGGTGTGATTGCAACAGAGGGCGGCTGGAACCTATATGTTTGCGGTAATGGCGGCATGAAACCTCGCCATGCAGATTTATTTGCTACCAATTTAGATAAAGACACGTTAATCAAATATATTGACCGTGTGCTGTCTTTTTATGTGCGCTCAGCAGACCGTTTACAGCGTACATCTGTTTGGATGGAAAATATGGAGGGGGGACTGGATTACCTAAAATCCATTGTTATTGAAGACAAATTAGGCATCTGTTCATCATTAGAAGAACAGATGCAGCATGTGGTTGATAACTATCAATGCGAATGGAAAACTACCATTGCAGATGAATCTAAACTGAAACGTTTCCGTACTTTTATTAACAGCGACAAAACAGATGAAAACATTCTATTTGTTGAAGAACGCGGACAGATTCGACCAGCGACTGAAGAAGAACATCAGCATTTAGCTTTATCGGAGGATGCATAATGACTAAATGGATTGATATTTGCTCAATAGATGATTTACAGGCTAATTCAGGCGTTTGCGCTCTGGTTGAGGGCAAACAGATTGCAATATTCTATACGCCACAGAACAATACTGTCTATGCCATTGATAATTATGATCCGTTCGGTAAAGCACAAGTGCTATCCCGTGGGTTGATTGGTGATATAAAAGGCGAACCGATGATTGCCTCCCCCTTGTACAAACAGCATTTCAGCTTAAAAACAGGACAGTGTTTCGAAGATGAAACGGTTAAAAATACAGTCTATGCGATTCGTATAGAAAATGATCGCGTTGAAATCAGTTTAGAGGGGTAGTCCAGTGAAATACACATACAAAATTATCGACGTTTTTACTAATCAGCCTTTTAATGGCGCACAGCTTGCCGTTTTCCCTGATGCAATAGGATTAAATGACCAGCAAATGGCCTTGGTTGCTAGGGAATTAAACCTGACTGAAACCGTTTTCCTGACAAAAACACCAGGCAATGAAAATCATTTTCGGATGAAAATTTTCTCTCCTTTAGGTGAAATTGACTCTTCAGGCCATCCCATTATTGCGGCAGCCTATACCTTGGCATCCTGCGACAGATTAATTCTAAAAGATGGACATACCCCAGTCACTTTTCTGCAAAATACCGGCGAAATACTTGCCAATGTCAGCAGTGAAAACAGTATACCCAGTCTTGTGCAATATACCCGTACAACCTCCCCCATTGTTGATTATTTCACTCCTACTGAAGCAGAGCTCGGCAGTTTTTTAGGAATTGATGCAGCCTACATTGATAATAAAAAATATTCAACTCGCCTAGTATCCTGCGGTGTTCCTTATTTAGTTGTGCCAACTTTTTATTATGAAACAGTCCGCGAAGCTAAATTTGATCTCGCAGCATGGAGTCAATCCATTGCACCGCAAACATCCGCACAGGCCATTTTATTGATATCACCCAAAACACCTTATAAAGACTCTGATTTTGCAGCACGTCTTGTCGGACCCAATATAGGCATAAATGATGACCCGCCAGTTGGATTTGCGATGTCTGCATTAGCCGCCTTTCTATGTTCGTTCAGCCATATGCAAAAAGGAACCTATACCTTTGCTGTACAGCGAGGTGATGAAAAAATGCGTCGCAGCGTACTAAACCTGGAAATGGATCATAAAGGTGAAGACACTTTGACTATACGGGTTGGAGGCGAAGCTGTTAAGGTTGCCGAAGGAACTATTTTTATTCCCGAAGCATAGTGCACACTGGGTAATTGTAATTGGATTAATAGACTGATAACCTGTTAATTCAGTTACCAACACACCCAGCCAATGTCTTTACTCTCTGAATTTCTGCAACAGTGCAACTCTAATCCTGATAATACTGCATTAATAGAAGGCGAACGACAGCTTAGCTATCAACATCTATTGCTGCAAGCAAACCGACTAAGCACTATGCTTCAGTCTCGCAATAAACCTATCCAGCGGGTCATTATTGCCATGGACAGAGGCATCGATGCAGCCATTGCCATTTTAGCTTCACTGCAAGCGGGGACATGCTATATTCCATTAGATCTAAAAAACCCAGCAGGCCGTCTTAATTATATTATTAATGATGCAGATGTTCAGTGCATTTTAGGCAAAGGACCATGCCCTGAATGGCTGGAAACCCCCGATTTATGGCTTGATATTGAACAGCCACAGGGATCTGTGCCACAGCAGTCAGCTTCTGTAATGGGGAAGTCTTTAGCAGCAATACTATACACATCCGGATCTACAGGCTCTCCTAAAGGCGTAGCTCTTAGCCATAGAGCTATGAGTAATTTCGCCGACTGGGCTTCCAGTACATTTAACATTACTGAAAATGATCATATTGCCTCCTTGGCCCCATTCCATTTTGACCTCAGTGTTTTTGACCTATTCAGCAGCTTAAGCAGCGGAGCAACAATTCACTTTGTCCCTTCCATGCTAGCCATGTCACCCAGCAGGTTAACATCCTGGTTAGCTGAACAGAGGATAACCGTCTGGTACACTGTACCCTCTTTGCTTAGCTTTATTGCTTTAAAAGGCTCTTTAAAAACTACAGCACTGCCCTGTTTAAGAACCATTCTATTTGCGGGTGAAGTATTCCCTACTCCTCAGCTTATTGAACTATGCAAACTTTTGCCTAAAGTTAATTTTTACAATCTTTATGGCCCAACCGAAACCAATGTCTGCTGCTATTGGCCTGTTGATAAAAGCAGATTAATAGCTGACCAGACAATACCAATTGGGATTCCTGCCTGTAACTCTGCATTAACTATTGATGATAGTGAGTTAACTGTCAAAAGCGATAACAATCTTTCTGGCTACTGGCAGCAGGGAAAATTAACGCCAGCGCTTTCTGCAGATAATAGCTATCGAACCGGCGATAAGGTGTCGCTGAATGAATACGGTGAATATTGCTATCATGGCCGTTTAGACAGAATGCTAAAATGTTCTGGCTACCGTGTGGAACCGGCAGAAATAGAACATGCTATTTTGCAATGTCCTGAAGTTATACACTGTGCAGTCATTGGTATCAATGACAGTACTAGCGGACAGCGCCCTGTAGCCGCTGTAGTTTTAAAAGCCAACAGTCTGCTTGCTGATATTGTTAAGCAGATTAGACAATCGTTGCCAGCCTATATGCAGCCATGTAAATATATTGCATTTGATTCTTTACCCTATTTAAGCAACGGTAAAATAGACTATCAACAGCTGCAAAAGCAATTGGAGAAAAAATGAGTGAACTACCTGCCATAGGTGATCATCAGGCATCAAAAAAACGCTTTATTTACTGCGCAGAACAGGGATTGCTTAAATATGCAATTCCTGCCCTCTACGGTGGACATGGCAATTTTTCTGATTTAGCTGAAGCTCACGAAGCTCTTGGAAAGTCCTCATTAGATAATGGACTGATCCTTTCATTAAATGCACATCTTTGGGGAGCTATATTTCCCATTTTAAATTATGGTTCAGATGATCAGAAGCAATATTATCTAAAAAAGCTTATTTCTGGCGCGTTTTTAGGCGGACATGCCATTACAGAGCCTCAGGCAGGCTCAGATCTTAATGCATTGGAAATGGCTGCAGAAATCACAGATGATGGCCTGCAGCTTAATGGGCGTAAACGTTTTATCACCAATACACCAATTGCAGATTTGCTGGTTGTTTACGCCCGTCTGGACAATAAATTATCCGCCATTATCATCCACTCAGACGATAACGGGGCCAGTTTTCTTAACACCCCCGAAGTAACGGGTTGCAAAACAGCAACGATGGGGGATGTTATTTTAGAAAATTGCCTAGTGCCGCTAAGTAGACAGCTAGGCAAAACAGGTGCGGGCAACATGATGGTGCAGCAGGCATTAGAACTGGAACGTGCATTTATCTTTGCCGGCATTTGCGGTGTAATGGACTGGCAGTTTAAGCAGGTCATCCAATTTAGCCGTCAACGTCGTGTCAATGGCAGCCATTTGGGTAAAAACCAGGCCATTAGCCATACTATTGCAGAAATGAAAGTACGGCTCGATACTATCAAACTCTGGGTTAATGAATGTGCCCGATTAAAGGACAATAATAGACGCATTACTCTAGCCAGCGCCCAAACCAAACTATTTGCATCTGAAGCTTTTTTGCAATCAAGCCTTGATGCAGTGCAGATTATGGGAAGCCATGGCTTGGTAAAAGATAGTGCCATGACAGACCTTGTTCATGATGCTTTAGCAAGCCGTCTATTTTCAGGTTCGTCCGAAATCCAAAAAAACATTATTGCCGCATTGTCAGGAACTGGCGAAGGCTATAAATAATTCCATAAAAAGCGGACTGTCTGTAAGGTAGAATAGACAGTTTTATACAATGACGAATAACCTAGTAATATAGTAAACTATACAAAATTTAACGCAGATCATTATGACAGCATCAGAAAACGTACATCAACACGAAATAGAAAAATTTGGCTCACAGGCAGAGCGCTGGTGGGACCCGCAAGGCGAATTTAAAACATTGCATGATGTTAATCCGCTAAGAATTCGCTTTATCCAAGATTATGCCGATTTACAGGGAAAACGAATTGTTGATGTGGGCTGTGGCGGCGGCATACTGACAGAAGGCCTTGCAAAACACGGAGCTGACGCACTGGGTATTGATTTAAGCGAAGAACTTTTAGATGTAGCTGATTTGCACGGTCTGGAATCTGGCGTAAGCGCCAAGTATAAAAAAATCAGTGCAGAAGCATTGGCAGAGCAAGAACCTGAAAGTTTCGATCATGTTACCTGTATGGAAATGCTGGAGCATGTACCAGAACCGGGCTCTATAATTGATGCCTGTGCCAGATTGGTTAAACCGGGCGGAATGGTTTTCTTTTCTACTCTAAACCGTGTACCCAAAGCCTATCTATTAGCCATTGTGGCCGCTGAACATCTTCTGAAAATGGTACCCAAAGGTACGCACGAATACAAAACATTTATTAAACCTTCAGAACTGAGCCAGACAGCAAGAAAAGCAGGGCTCGAACTGCAAGGCATGGTAGGCATTGAATATAACCCTTTCAGCAAACGCTTTAAGTTGGGCAAGGATATTGATGTCAATTACATTGCAGCTTTTAATCGTCCGCTATAATGACCGCTGAATTTACCTTATCCTGTGTACTGTTTGATCTGGACGGTACTTTAGTTGATACAGCTCCTGATTTAATTGCCTGCTTAAACAATGCACTTAAAGCTCATGGGTTTAATGAGGTTGCTAGCGCTAGCATTAAACCGTTTATCTCCTATGGCGCTATCGCCATGATTAATAAAAGTGTAACTGACCTTGACGAAATAGCTCAAAATAAAATTCTTGAAACGATGCTTTCGCTTTACCAGAACAACATTGCCAAACATAGTCAATTTTTTTCGGGTATCACTGAAACACTAAAAACTATTGAATCTTTAGGTCTAAAATGGGGCATCATCACTAACAAAAAAGAGCGCTTTACCAATCCCTTAGTTGATGCTCTTGGCTTAAAACAGCGGGCCTCCTGCATCATTAGTGGCGACACCACTGAAAATAGCAAGCCACATCCAGAACCTATGCTAACAGCTTCAGCACTGGCAAATGTAAAGCCCGAAGAATGCGTTTATATCGGCGATGCTATGCACGATATTGATGCAGGTAAAAATGCCAACATGAAAACATTGGCAGCCACATACGGATACCTTAAGCCTGACGACACCCCTTCTAGCTGGGGTGCAGATGCATTAATAGATTCCCCAGAACAATTAACCTTATGGATTACTGCAGCATGCCATTAAAAGATCAAGTCATTTTAATTACCGGAGCCGGTGGCGGATTAGGTGGTACTGCAGCTCTTGCTTTAGCTAAACAGGGTGCCCATATTATTTTGTTGGATAAAAGCATTCCAAAATTAGAAAAAATCTATGACGCCATTATTGAGGCGGATGCTCCCAAGCCAACACTCTACCCTTTTGATCTTGCCGGCGCATCGGAAGTACAATATGAAGAATTGGCAGTAACCATTAAAGATACTTATGGATCACTGCAAGGTTTGCTGCATTCTGCTGTTGAACTTAGCGCCTACACTCCTATAGAAATCCATGAAACTAAAGATTGGGGACATGCTTTAAACGTCAATTTAAATGCTCCTTTTATATTGACTCGCGTTCTGCTTCCTGTAATGCATAAAAGCCCACATGCTTCCATTGTTTTTACCAGCGACTCAATAGCCAGAAAACCCCAGGCATATAGTGGCGCTTATGGCGTATCTAAAATTGCACTTGAAGGTTTTGCAAAAATTTTAGCGGAAGAATTAGAAGCCTCACAAAAAATACGCGTCAACACTCTCGTCCCTGGCGCAGTTGATTCACCTTTGCGCAAAAAATTATTTCCCGCAGAAGATAAAAGCAAATTGCCTGCCATGGACAGTTTAAATAAAATATATACCTATCTATTCGGCTCAGAAAGCATTGGTGTAACAGGTCAAACTATTGATGCACAAACATATAAACCAAACAAATCAGCTGATCAATTAGCTTGACTGTAACTTATTAAACAATATGCTTAATACAATTTTTCACCACTCACCCAACAGAAGCTGTTTTATAACGTGTTCAGATTTTCCGCAAAATCCGTGCTCAGCTGAATTATTTAGGTTTAACCGGTAATTAATACTATGTCAGAAAGAGAAACCATTATTTTAACCCGAGATGTTAATGTTGTTATGATTCCTGACGGTAATCACGGCACTTTAAGCAAGGGCAAAGAAGTTACAATCCACCAGTCTTTGGGCGACAACTACACTGTCGTTACTGAACATGGCCATATGGTACGCATTTCCGGTACAGATGCTGATGCCTTAGGCAAAGAATCCCATTCTTTACAAACTCTGGTATCTGAAACCAACCCGGTTGCAGTTGAAAAAAATTGCTGGGAAGTGATGAAAACAGTATATGACCCTGAAATACCCGTCAATATTGTCGACTTGGGGCTAGTCTATCAGTGCAAAGTTGAACCGGCAAAAGAAGAAGGCAATGATGTACATATTCAAATGACCTTAACTGCCCCCGGATGTGGCATGGGCCCCGTTATTCAGGGAGATGTCGAGAAGAGCATACGCTCTTTGCCCGGCGTAAACTCAGTTAATGTTGAAGTGGTTCTTGATCCGCCATGGAGTAGAGATATGATGTCTGAAGTCGCCCAGGTGCAGCTAGGTCTGTTTTAAAAAGGCATGGCTGATATTTATACTTTACAAAGGCAGTTCTAGCTAGCATATCTATGAGTTTTCAATACAAAAAAACAACATTGTTGCTTAAAAACTAAAGTGCTCTATTGCTAACCGGCATCCTATGCTATCATATTCGGCTTTAATAACTAGAATAGAAAGAAAATGGCAAAAGAAGATCAAATTGAGATGGAAGGAAAAGTGATAGACACCCTTCCTAACACCATGTTCCGTGTAGAGCTAGAAAATGGACATGTCATTACAGCTCATATTTCAGGAAAAATGCGCAAACATTATATTCGCATTCTAACAGGCGATAGCGTAAAGGTTGAAATGACGCCTTATGATTTAACCAAAGGTCGCATTACATTCCGTATACGCTAACCCTACCACCCCAGAGCACTCATCAAAAGCAGGACTATAGCAAAAAAGCATCTATTCAACTGCTTTCTGCTATGGCCAGACCTTTATTTTCTATAGAAAAAGCAAGCTCTTTATCTTCAACGTAAATTCTCACATGCCCACCATCAGCCAACTTCCCAAACAGCAAATCGTTAGCCAATGGTTTTTTAATTTTATCCTGAATTAATCGCGCCATCGGCCTGGCACCCATTTTGGGGTCACACCCATGCTCAGCCAGCCACAGCCTAGCTTCAGAGCCTAAAGACAGGGTAACATTCTTTTCAGCGAGCACATGCTCCAATTCAAAAATAAATTTATCTACAACACTGCCAACAATTGAAATATCCAAAGGTTTAAATTGCACAATAGCATCTAAACGATTCCTAAATTCAGGGGAGAAGTTTCTTTCTATTACCTTCAGACTATCCGAACTGTGATCCTGCTGAGTAAAGCCAATTGAAGCCCGACTACTTTCTTCAGCACCTGCATTAGTGGTCATCACTAAAATAATATTCCGAAAATCCGCCTTGCGGCCATTATTATCAGTTAATGAACCGTGATCCATCACCTGTAACAGTAAATTAAATACATCTGGATGGGCTTTTTCCAGCTCATCCAGTAATAAAACTGCGTGAGGATGCTTATTCACGGCTTCTGTCAGCAATCCGCCCTGATCAAACCCGACATACCCCGGTGGCGCACCAATCAGGCGCGAGACCGTATGGCGTTCCATATATTCAGACATATCAAAACGGATCAGCTCAACACCCAGCACTTTTGCTAACTGCTTAGTCACTTCTGTTTTGCCTACCCCTGTAGGCCCTGAAAACAGAAAGGATCCAATGGTTTTAGAAGTATCTCTTAAACCTGCACGCGATAGCTTGATAGCCGATGCCAATTCAGCTATAGCTTCATCCTGACCAAAAACCAGCATTTTCAAGTTCTTTTCCAAGGACTCCAGTTTATCTTTATCACTGCTAGACACTGACTTTTCTGGAATTCTGGCGATTTTCGCAATAATCTCTTCGATTTCGGCAATATCTATTACCGTCTTCCGTTCTTCATCTTTAAAAAGTCGCTGCCTAGCACCCGCCTCATCAATCACATCAATTGCTTTATCTGGCAAAAAGCGATCCGTAATAAAGCGATCAGACAATTCAGCTGCCAATCGTATAGCTTCTTTTGTATATTTTAAATCATGATGCTCTTCAAAACGCGATCTAAGCCCTGTTAAAATTTTAATGGTATCTTCGACTGTTGGCTCAACTACATCAATTTTCTGAAACCGTCTGGCCAAAGCATGGTCCTTTTCAAAAATACCGCGATATTCCTGGTATGTTGTGGACCCAATGCAGCGTAACTGTCCGGATGCCAGCACTGGCTTGATCAGATTAGAAGCATCCATTACTCCGCCTGAAGCAGAACCAGCGCCAATGATAGTATGAATTTCGTCTATAAACAAAATAGATTCCGGCTGCTTTTTAAGCTGATTGATCAATGCTTTTAGTCGTTTTTCAAAATCGCCCCGATATTTAGTTCCTGCAACTAATGCACCTAAGTCCAATGAATAAATGATATTGCCGTGCAATACATCAGGCACGCTTTCTTCGATAATGCGCCTAGCCAAACCTTCAGCAATTGCGGTTTTCCCCACACCCGACTCACCAACCAGCAGGGGATTATTTTTGCGTCGCCTGCAAAGCACCTGAATCGTACGCTCAACTTCTTGTTCCCGCCCAATTAGCGGATCAATTCTTCCGAGCCGGGCCTCTTCATTTAGGTTGGTTGCGTATTTTTCAAGCGGCAAAGCCTCTGCCGGTTCAGTGCCATTCTTTTCAGAACTTTCCCTCCCTTCACCTTCATTCTCTATATCTTGCTCAATTTTAGTAATCCCATGAGCAAGGTAATTGACAACATCTAATCGGCTAATATCATATTTGCTGAGAATATAAACCGCATGAGAATCCTGTTCGCTAAATAATGCGATAAATAAATTAGCGCCAACCACTTCTTTTTTATCAGATGCCTGAACATGAAAAACGGCCCGCTGCAAAACCCTTTGAAACCCTAAGGTAGGCTGTGTTTCTCGCTGTATTTTTTCTGGAATCAAAGAAACTGTTTCATCAATAAACTGGGTTAATTCCCCCCGCAGCGCCATAGTGTCACAGCCGCAGGCCTGCAAAATCGGCTTAACCGTTGCATTATCCAGCAAAGCCAAAAGCAAATGCTCTACTGTAATAAACTCATGCCGTTTACTATGAGCATTAGTAAACGCTTGATTTAATGTTAATTCCAATTCTTTACTTAGCATAACTTTCCCAATTTATTTTTACGCTTCTTCCATCGCACACATCAGCGGGTGGTGGTTTTCACGGGAGTATTCATTAACTATATGTACTTTAGTTTCGGCAACATCTTTGCTGAAAACACCGCAGACACCCACACCATTAGTGTGAACCTGCAACATCACTTGCGTTGCTTTATCTTCATCCATATTGAAATGTTCCGTCAAAATTTCAACAACAAAATCCATTGGCGTAAAGTCATCGTTTAATAGCACAACTTTATATAGTGGCGGACGCTTTAATTTTGGCTTTGCTTCCTGTACGGCAATTCCGCTATCACCGTCATCAAAATTTGGATTAGTATCGGACATTCTAAAAACTAAAATAATTTAAATATATTAAAGTGTAACATAGTACCTAAAATTGTAAATTTCAATGTTTACACATCAAAAAAGCATTTCTTGTAAAATATCACCGTTATTCGAGTATAGAGGAAAATTCATGGTTTGGAAGCCACATGTCACCGTTGCCGCTGTTATTGAAAAGAATTGCAAATTTTTACTGGTTGAAGAACAAACCTGCAATGGCATTGCATTTAACCAGCCGGCAGGCCATTTAGAAAACGGTGAATCAATCATTACCGCAGTTAAGCGAGAAGTTAATGAGGAAACTGCCTGGAAATTTGAACCTGAACATATAATCGCCATTCAACTGTGGCGAAAAAATCATGAATCTCCTAGTTTTTTAAGAGTATGTTTTGCCGGAAAAGTTCATGCACATGACTCCGACCAAGTCCTTGATGATGGAATAATTGCAACACACTGGCTAACCCGCAGACAGATAGCTGAAAAAGGAACCCAATTGCGCAGTCCTTTAGTTTTAAATACGGTGGATGCTTTTTTACGCGGTGAGAGCTACCCACTATCCCTTTTAAAAACCTATTTAGATTTAGGCCATTAGATTTAGAGCATGAGTAAAAATATTATTGTTGGCATGTCTGGCGGTGTTGACTCCTCCGTCACCGCCTTAAAACTATTGGAACAGGGCCACCAGGTCACTGGTCTGTTTATGAAAAACTGGGAAGAAGATGACGGTACAGAATTTTGCACCGCTATGGAAGACTTGGCTGATGCCCAGCAGGTCAGCGATAAACTGGGCATAGAATTAAAAACCGTCAACTTTGCCTCTGAGTATTGGGATGAAGTATTTGAAGTTTTTTTATCTGAATTTAAGGCTGGGCGAACACCAAATCCCGACATACTTTGCAATAAGCATGTTAAGTTCAAAGCATTTTTGAATTACGCCATTGAAGACCTTGGAGCCGACTACATTGCTACCGGACATTATGCGCGAGTGCATAAACAAAACGGGGAATATCAGCTATTAAAAGGGCTTGATCCTAATAAGGAACAAAGCTACTTTCTATATACTTTAGGCCAAAAAGCTTTGTCAAAGACCCTATTCCCTATTGGTGACCTGCATAAACCTGAATTAAGAGCGATCGCCAAAAAAGCAGGTTTTGATAATTATATAAAGAAAGACAGCACGGGGATTTGCTTTATCGGCGAACGGAAATTTACCGAATTTCTGCAGCGCTACCTGCCTACTCAACCGGGTGAAATGCGCACTCCCGAAGGCCAAACCATTGCTCAGCACCAGGGATTAATGTATTACACACTCGGCCAAAGACAGGGCCTGGGAATTGGCGGGGTTAAAAATGCACCTGACGAGCCTTGGTATGTTTTAGAAAAGGACTTGGATAATAATATATTGATCGTCGGGCAGGGACATGATCACCCCTTACTGCTCCATAACACATTGGAAGCCAGTCAGCTTGACTGGTGCAATAACAAACCGTTAACAGAAGCCATTTACTGCAAAGCCAAAACACGCTACCGTCAAAGTGACCAGGCCTGTCAGATAAAACCTCTAGAAAATAGCCGATGCAAAGTCATCTTTGAATTTTCGCAAAGAGCCATCACACCGGGACAATCAGTGGTTTTTTATGATGGCGACATCTGTTTAGGCGGCGGTATTATTGAAACCAGATATAATGAATAATATACTGTACTAAACAGTTCCTATACTCTATCTCATTGCTATTTGGCTGAATATGCAGAGAGGCTTTAGTCGCGATTTCTTTTGATCTTGTTGAAGTCATAACTATAAGTTCCTCTCGGCAGGATTATCAGCTTTTTAGCTTAATGGCAGTGATGCAGAGAGTATGAACGATATAATTACCGCCTTATATAAACAGGACAAATATCCTAATGACTAATTTCGCCCTCACAGCAATTTCACCTATTGATGGACGCTACAGCAGCAAAGTTGAAGCCTATCGTCCAATTTTCAGCGAATTTGGCCTTATTCGCTACCGTGTAGAAGTTGAAGTGCGTTGGCTGCAAGCATTGGCCAAGCACCCGAAAATCTCAGAAGTTGCCGAATTAAGCGATACAGCCAATCAATTGCTAGACGACATTGTCAGCCAATTTTCAGAAGAAGATGCCCAAAGTATAAAAGACATTGAAAAAACGACAAACCATGATGTAAAAGCAGTTGAATATTTTCTTAAAGAAAAAATAGCTGACAATCCAGAATTGCATAAAGTGAATGAGTTTATTCATTTTGCCTGTACTTCAGAAGATATCAATAACCTATCTTATGCGCTTATGCTGAAAGAAGGCAGAGAAACACTGCTTCCTGAAATAACAGAGTGCATAGCAGCCATAAAAACAGTAGCATTAGAAACTGCAAGCCAGCCCATGATGTCCCGCACCCACGGACAGACCGCAAGCCCAACCACTACAGGAAAAGAATTTGCCAATACCGTTGCCAGACTGCTGCGTCAGAAAGAACAGTTTGAATCGGTTGAACTGCTCGGAAAAACCAACGGTGCGGTAGGCAACTTTAACGCCCACAGCGTTGCCTATCCGGAAGTTGACTGGGAAAAATTTGCCAAAACCTTTGTTGAATCCCTGGGCCTTTTTTGGAATGCCTATACCATCCAAATTGAACCCCATGATTATATAGCCGAATACTTCCACGCCCTCTCTCGCTTTAACACAATCCTTTTAGACTTTAACCGTGATGTTTGGGGCTACATTTCCCTAGGCTATTTTAAGCAAAAAACCATCGCAGGCGAAGTCGGCTCATCCACTATGCCTCATAAAGTCAACCCGATTGATTTTGAAAATTCAGAAGGCAACTTAGGATTAGCTAACGCCATTTTTTCTTTTCTAGGCGAGAAACTGCCTGTTTCTCGCTGGCAGCGCGATTTAACGGATTCTACCGTTTTACGTAATATTGGTGTCGGCATAGCACATACCAGCATTGCCATTCAGTCATCCCTAAAAGGCATTTCTAAACTGCAGATTAATGCTGAGGCTATTGAGGCCGATCTGGACAATAATTGGGAAGTGCTGGCAGAACCCATCCAAATGGTTATGCGCCGGTATGGCATTGAAAAGCCATATGAAAAGTTAAAGGAATTAACTAGAGGCAATCGCATTACGCCTGATGATTTGAAAGTTTTTATTGAAAACCTTGAAATTCCGGCAGAAGCAAAAAAATCATTGCAGGCACTCACTCCCCGTGACTACACAGGCTATGCTGAGAAACTGGCTTCCGAAATTGAGTAAATAGAATTGCAGTGCCAATCTTCTGTGATTGTCACTGCAAAAAATGAGACTATCAAAATGAATGAATTTCAGAATGAATGGGCAATACTGCACAGCGATATAGAAAAGTACGAACGCTTTTCACTGATAATAAAACTATTTAGCGTATTGATTTGCATTCTATCCATTGCTTTAGCTATCAGCCCTGCTATCTCTATTTTTGTTGTGCTAATTCTATGGCTGCAAAGCGGAATATGGACAACTTTTCAAAACCGCTTAGAAGATAGAATACTGATTATCGAAAATAGCCTAGCAGACAAGAGCCATGAAAACAGCTCAGATTTCCAGCTCTATTCAGAATGGCAAAAGAATCGGCCCGGCGCTGTTAATTTAATAAAGGAATATATATTTAATTCACTGAAACCGACAGTGGCCTATCCTTATATTCTTCTGGTTTTATTATTGCTTATTAAGCCATATTTACTGTAATTGTCAGCATACATAATATTTCTTTCAGAAAGATTATAGAAAGGGCAATCATAAGGGATTGCCCTCAGCATAAAAGACCATCCAAGGATTAAAGAACTAACTTTCAGAGTCTTCTTCTTGCCTCACATGAAAGGCATCAGTATATATATCACCCATGGAAGCACCTTGCAGAAAAGCCTGCATTTTCATCTGACTGACCATTTCCGGATGCCCACACAGAAAAACTCGCCAGCCTTTTAAATCAGATATTTCATTCAAAGCGACTGTATTTGCTCGCCCCTGCTTAAAACCTTCAGGAACATCTGCACCAGAAATACAGGGCGTATATGAAAAATTTTGATGCTGTTTGCTTAGCTGTCGCATTTCATCCACCCTGTACAAATCTTCCCTTTCACTGCTGCCATGAAACAGCTGTATTGGGCCAGAATGTCCATGTGCAAGAGCATCTGTCAAAATGCCGGCAAGCGGTGCCAGTCCACTTCCTGTTCCTACGAGCAGTATCCCCTGTTCTTTACGTTCAGGAATATAGAAGCAGTGACCTTTGGGCTCAGATACAGACAGGCTATCACCCACCTTAATCTCATCATGCACCCATTCACTAAATTTTCCACCCGGCAGCCGACGAATATGAAACTCTAATGTTTTGGATTCCTGAGGCCTGTTTGCGATTGAATAGCTGCGCGTTACACCATCTGCCCGCTGCAGGTTAACAAATTGCCCAGCGTTGTATTCAAGAACATCAAGGCACTCTACAATTAACAAAATGGTATTTCTATTGAGCATTTCATTGGCAATCACCTTTCCGTCAGAAAACAGCTCAGACTGATCAGGCAATTTGATAGTCATATCCTGTTCTGGAACACAAAGACAGGCGAGAAAATAATTCTGTTTTTTTAATGTGTCTTTTAAATCTTTTTGAGAGTTTTCGGGAGGAATGCCATCGGTACATTGCAGCATACAGCTCTGACACGTTCCTTTCTTACAGGCATAAGAAACTTCAACTTCATGCCTTAATAAAGAGTCTAGAACAGTCTCTTCAGAATTACAGGTATAATTTTTCTCACCGATTTTTAAATTTGTCATCTTTTGTTTGTAGGGGCAATCCCCTGTGGCTACCCTATGCTCAGTAAATATTAAGGAAAGGGCAATCACCAGGGATTGCCCCTACATATAATTTTAAGTCTTATTTACCTAACACATCATTTCTAGTGCTTTCAGCAATTGCGGCAGCTTCAGAAATCAAATCTGCTGGTACATTTAACTCAGTTAATGTTGCTCCCAAGTGCTCCATTACTGCATCAAAATGTGAATCATCAAGCCCCATTTTCACTAAATGAACATGCGCTTTCCGCATATCTTGTCCTGTATAGGTATTTGGACCGCCAAAAGCCATAGTGAAGAAAGCCTTTTGCTTAACAATCTGTTTATCCATATCCGTTTTATCAAAAAAACGGTTAATCCGATGATCAGTAAGAACTTTTCGATAAAACAGTTCAACAGCCGCATTTACCGCCGCTTCTCCGCCAATTCTATCGTATAAAGATTCGCTCATTTTCTACTCCTCATAAAATTTAAAATACAATCGAATATTATTAATTGCTTATTCAGAATAACAAAACCAGAACACTTTTACAACTTTTATATGTCAAAAGTTTTAATTCTGTTATTTTTGTCATTATTTGTTATTCTTACCTATTGAATAAAGGATTAACAGAGACAGTCTATGTCTAATAAAATCAGCCCCCGCCAACGTCAAATACTTGATTTGCTACTCAAGAATAGAGCGGGACTCAGCATTGATGAAATAGCCAATATACTAGACATTTCACGCAACGCGGTTCAGCAGCATCTTTCTTCTTTGGAAAAAGATAAATACATACAGACAGGCGAACTGAAAAAGACTGCTGGCAGGCCAGTCCGCACTTTTATATTGACAGAAATAGGACTAAATTTTTTTCCAAAACAATACGCCTGGTTTTCAGAACTGATTCTTTCAGACATAAAAAATGAACAGGGTAGCGAAGCATTAAAAGCTTATCTGAAAAAACTAGGCAATACTCTCGCTCAGAGCCTTTTACCTAGGTTTGACGGCAAAACAGCCAAGGAAAAGATTGCTGAACTAACCGCCATTATGGAAGACCTGGGGTTCCAGGTATCTGCGACCCACGACAGCACAACTGGCCATCAATACATAGATGCGTGCAACTGCATCTATCACGACCTAGCGCAAAAAAACAGCGAGGTCTGCGAACTGGACAAAACCCTTATTTCCACATTATTAAATAAAGATATAGAGCTTATTTCATGCATGGCAAAAGGCGGTCACATATGCAGCTTCAAAATATTACAGGATGACTTCGACTAGCCGATCAAAGGCAGAATAAATTTAAATGTCGCGCCTTCGTCTTCAGGGCTGTTTTCAGCCCAAATCTGGCCATTATGCTTTTCAATAATCTGCTTGCAAATGGCCAAGCCAAGCCCCGTGCCACCTGCCCCTGTCTTAGTCTTGCTACTTTGAATAAAGGCATCAAATATATCATCCAATTCGGCCTCAGGTATTCCTACCCCTTGGTTTGTCAGAGAAAAAACAAGGTACTGCTCATCCCTGTCAATTTTAACTGTAATATCCGTATTCTCTGCACTGAACTTAATTGCATTAGATAAAAGGTTTGCCATAACCTGTCCAACTTTATCTCCGTCAAACATTCCAGTACCGGCACCATTAGAGGCATCCACTTGAATCGTTAGACCTTTGTCGTGTATTCTCTGCTCCTGTTCCTGACAGTGACGTTCAAATAGCTTGGCTAAATCAGCCCGTTTTATATTAAGCTCCATCTTTCCGGACTCAAGTTTAGACAAATCAAGCAGATCATTAAGTAGTAATAATAGGCGGTCACCGCTCAATTTAATGCGGGAAAAATAATGCAGCAGTTTCTCGCTGGATGCCGAGTCTATTTTTTTCACCCCCATACTGGCAAAACTTAAAATGCCATGCAGAGGTGTCCGCAGTTCGTGGGACATATTGGCTAAAAATTCAGATTTAGCTACCGTTGCTTTATTTGCCTGTTCTGTAGCATCTAAAATAGCCTGTTCATATTTTTTCTGTGCAGTTAAATCACGCCAAGTCACATGAATTATCTGTTTGCCATCATAGTCCAGTCGCGTTAACAGCACATCCATTAAAATTTTAGAGCCGTCTTTTTTGTGATGCAGCCATTCAAAATGATAAGAACCCTCACGCAGGCAGATTTCAGCATTATTAATACAGTTTTGCGTAGATAATTGGCCATCAGACTGATATTTTGGTGATAAGTCCTCAGCTGGTTTTTTCATCAATAACTCATCTTTTGAATCATAGCCCAGCAGTTCAACCGCTTTTTCGTTACAGTCAATAAACTGGTTATTATCAATCAACAGCAGTCCATTTCCCGATTTATCAAATATTGTTTTAAAACGTTCCTTTTCCTGTTCTACCTGATATTTTTGTTCTGCCAGCTCCGAATTTAATCGCTTTAGCTTAAAAAAATACCAAATAAATAGCGCTAAGAAGACTGACAATAAAATAGCAAACAGCCTCCACACCAGACCTTGATCGAAAATAACCTCCCGTTTAACCTCAACCCTTTCATTAAAAAAGGATTGCAGCTGAGCATCAGTAAGACTGCTGACAAGCACCTCAAATATTTCATTTAGCTGTGGCTGATCATTGCGCGTAGCAACTGCAAGCTTTGCCTTATCCTGAAGGCGGGATGACACCTTTAAAGTGCCCGTAAAATCCTGCTGAATTAGAAAAGCAATAGCCATCAAGCTATCGATATAGCCAAATAGCTCTCCGTTCTCAACTCGCTCCAGCCCATCAGAAATGGAATCAACCTCAACAATATTGGCCTCTGGATATCTCTCCTGCAGTAGTTCCGCCAATGCATAGCCTTTAACAACGCCAAACTGTTTATCCTTAACATCAGAAATATCGTTAATAAAAAATGCATCATTTTTGGTTGCCAAAACAACAGGATGATCAATAAATGAATGAGTAAAGTCCATGTACTCTTTACGTTTTGGCGTTTCTGCCACCAAAGATAAAATATCGCAGTCCCGATTTCTGGCTTTATCCACTGATTCTTGCCAGCTGTCTGTTTTAATTAATCGAATGGGGATCGGGAGTTTATTGCGGAAGTAGGTATAAATATCAGCAACAATGCCTATATGCTGACCATTTTCTATACGTTCATAAGGCATCCAGTTAGGATCGGTGCACATTGCTATTTCTTTTTTATGCTGCAGATAGCGCACCTGTTCAGGCGTAAACAGAGCACCTTCACCGCCATCATTTAGTTCCTGGCTATCTAACAGCAAACCGCTGCGCTTAAACTGTGTAATGAGATGCAACCGTTCTGCATGATTTATTGTGCCTATGGCAATAGCATCAGACTGCATTAATCTGTCAATTTGAGTTGCTTCAAAGCGCAGCGCTTCAATACTTTTTATCTTGGAGTATCTGCTATAAATAATTGAAATCATCTCTTCTTGATGGGCTAATGCATATGCCCAGCCCTTATTTGATGCCTTAACAAACCTTTGAGTTCTTTCGGGGTGATCCTTTGCTTCACCCATTGATGTAAATAAATTGTTAGCAGACATGCTGTACCCATAGTCTGCCGGATCAAGAATATTGAAATCAATACCTTTTTGCTCCAATTCAAACAGTTCGTTAGTTCGGTACACTGTAACAGCATCAACTTTATTGTCGATAAAATCACTAATATCATATCTATGATCGATAAACTTTATATTATCCCCTGAAAGATAAAAATGATTTAACATCAAACTCAACGCATTATATGTAGCAAAACTCTTTGAAATCATCACCTTTTTTCTGATCAGATCATTCGGAGACTGAATATCTTTAGAAACGGCTAAAACATGTGGAGATTTGGGGAAATAGGTTGCCAGCAGTTTTATCGGAATAATTTTTTTATTATCTATATAGATGCTGGTTTCTTCCAGACCATAATTATTCTTTTGTGTAAGTATATTTGTTCTGACATTAACCCCGGCCTGATACTCAATAAGCTCAACATCTAGACCGGCATCTTTGTAAAAACCTTTTTCTTTTGCTGCAATAAAACCTGCAAACTGAAACTGATATTTCCAATTAAGCTGCAATGAGACTTTTTCCAACGGCGCTTCAGCATTAGCAGATACTGAAGTACTCATTAGTATCGCCGTTACAGCAAACATTATCGATAATGATTTAAAAAAACCAAACAACTTAATATAAAACAATGTATTACCTTTATACCTTAAATTTAGCCAGTTTGGAAACAGCATCATCGGCAGCCTTTGTAACTATAGGCCATGTTACATTTCTCTGGTTAATTTGGCACAATACCTCTTCCGAGGCAAAAAATCGCTCAGAATCATAAAAAAGCCAGCGGCAGGGGTATCTAAAAAATAGCAGTAATGGGCAAATCTCAAATGATTGCTGAGCCGCACAACAATAGCCGCCTTCTCATTGCCAACCCAAATCGCACGGCCCCCTAAAGCACTTCCCTCTGATCTGTCATCTGAATCTTTATAGCGGGTCGAAAAAAATGCTTCCCTTCTGAAATAGTACTGAGAGAAATCTTCATTCTCAGATAAAAATTTAAATATCTTTTTGTCCAGTTACATCAAAAAAATTCACTGTACGGGGCATTACCTAGCAGGCTTCTGTCTTTTTTCATAGGCGGCCAATTGCTCAGGGGTAGCCTTAAGCTGATATTTTTCTTTCCATTCATCATAAGGCATACCGTAAACCTGCTCTCTCGCCTTGTCATAATCAAAAGATATATTCTTTTCCTGAGCGCCAGCCGTTAGCCATTTAGCCAAACAGTTTCGGCAGAACCCCGCCAGAATCATTAAATCAATATTTTGTACGTCAGTCTGTGTCTGCAAATGAGAAACCAGTCGTCTGAAGGCCGCCGCCTCGATTTCTGTCTGTTCCGATTTAGATATATTGTCCATGGTCAAAATCCAAAAAATCAACATTCTATCAGAAAGAATCGCTTTCTCATGTATAATTAAAGAAATCGACTTAACCAAAAGGTAGTATGAAAATTCATAGCTCATCACTTGCCTACATACCTTCAGGGTATAAAACGGCAAATAGAAATGATCAATCGCAGTCTTCTGACAGCAGAAAAGAATACAGCGCCGAGACTGGCCCAGCTTCTTCTCAGATGGATAATGCCGCCTATGAAAATATTAACCTGCCTATGGTTCAGCTCATATCTGATGATATTGAAAAGCAGCAAAAGACACCTCCCAATTCCCGCACCGCATATGCAGTAAATGCCTATGCCCAAGAAAATTCTCAAACGCTAAAGAGTCAAAGATCTGAACTTATTTCTGGCATTGACATCTTTGCTTAGAACATTTTACGAAACAACGCACAGCAAAACCATGAAACAGCTCTTAGAATTTATCCCTATTATTTTATTTTTCATCACCTATAAAATGTATGACATATATACAGCCACGGCTGTTATTATTGTCGCCACCATTATTCAGGTAGGCATTACCTGGTTCAAATACAAAAAAGTCGAACCTATGCAATGGATCACCTTAGGACTGATTGTAGTTATGGGCGGTGCTACTATTTACTTGCAAAATGAAGAGTTTATCAAATGGAAACTGACGGTTATTGAATGCCTGTTTGGATTAGCCTTTTTAGGCAGCCAGTTTTTTGGCAAGAAAACATTTGTTGAACGCATGATGGGCGCTAACTTAGAACTACCTCCGTCCATCTGGAAAAAACTAAACCTGGCCTGGGCAGCTTTTTTCTTCAGCGTTGGTGCAATCAATGTCTATGTAATGCAAAATTACAATACTGATGACTGGGTAAACTTTAAGACCTTTGTAGTGCCTGGGTTTATGCTGGTTTTTATTATTGTTCAAATGCTTTTTATCTATAAATATATCCCTGAACCCGAGGAATAAGCAAAATGCTATATGCCATATTAAGCCAGGATATTGAGGACAGTCTTAAAAAAAGACAATCTGCGCGCCCGGCTCACATACAGCGATTACAGGATTTACAGGATCAGGGCCGATTAATCATCGCCGGCCCTCACCCTGCCATAGACAGCAATACACCTGGTGATGCCGGGTTTACAGGCAGCCTTGTCATTGCTGAATTTTCCAGCCTGGCTGAAGCTCAGAACTGGGCCGATGTTGAACCTTATCTGGCGGCCGGTGTCTACAGCAAAGTGACAGTAAAACCTTTCAAACAAGTATTTCCACAATGACATCTGAACTAATTAAACAGAAATTAAATGAATCCATTCAGCCTGAGTTAATTGAAATCGTTGATGATAGTGCTGCCCATGCAGGGCATGCCGGCGCAAGACAAGGCGGCGGGCATTATAATGTCACTATCGTTGCCAAAATATTTGACGGAAAATCATTGATACAAAGGCATCAGTTAATTTACCAGGCATTAAGTGATTTAATGAAAAGTGAAATTCATGCATTAGGCATTAATGCTTTAACACCCTCAGAAAATAAATAAGGATCTTTCGAAAATGAAAAAAAAACTTATCCCTCTTTTTTTATTGTCAGGCGCGGCTCTTTTAACTGCCTGCGCTCAGGAAAAAGCTAACACCCCCGCAGTAGCAGCCGTTACAAAAGAAGATGCAGTTGCCGCAGTCAATGGCAAATATATCAGCAAAACTGCATTGACCGAGCTAGAGAGTGAAATTACTCAGCGCAACAGAGGACAGGCTATACCAAAAGAAAAAATAGTTGAAGAATTGGTTCAGAGGGAACTCTTAGTTCAGGATGCTCTTCAAAAAAAGCTAAACCAAACGCCCGAATATGCTAAACAGCTTGAAACTGTCAAAGCATCATTGCTAACCCAGGCAACCATTCAGAACTTCCTTAAATCGCACCCTGTTACTGATGCTGAAGTAAAAGCCGAGTATGACAAAAATATGGTTGATACCGGCAAAGAATATAAAGCTCGCCATATCTTACTTAAAACCGAAGAAGATGCCAAACAGGTTATAGCCGAACTTTCAGCCGGTGCCGATTTTGCCGAGCTGGCCAAAACAAAATCTACCGGCCCTTCCGGCCCGCAGGGAGGCGATCTGGGCTGGTTTGCTCCGGGACAAATGGTACCGCCTTTCTCGGAAGCCGTTATTGCTTTGGAAGATAACAAATTTACGTTAGAGCCCGTTAAAACCCAGTTTGGCTATCATGTTATTTTAAGAGAAGGCTCAAGAGCTCAAACACAGACTCCACCGCCTTTCGAATCAATAAAAGAACAAATCCGCCCGGTATTGCAGCGTAAAAAATTGCAAGAGTTTTTGGCAGAATTGCGCAACAAGGCAAAAGTTGAGGTTTTTCTGCCTGCCCCAGCTCCGGCAGCAGCGCCTGAAACAGCCGGTGCCAAAGCTATAACACCAACAGCTGATAAAGCATCTGAAAAAATTTCTGAAACTGCTGAAAAAACAAAAGCAGCGACAGCTGATGCGACGTCCAGTGCTATTGAAAAGGCAAAGTCAGCAACTGGCGCTATAAGCTCTAAAGTGTCTGAATCAGCTGAACAGGCAAAAACAGCCGTTACTGATACAGCAAAAAATGCTGTCAATAAAGTTTCTGAAACTGTTGAGAGTGCAACGGAAAACGCAAAATCAGCCGCATCAGAAACCGCTAAAAAAGCAGATAAAGCAGTATCTGAAAAAGCGGCAAAAACACTTGATGCTTTAACGCACTAACAGCGCTACATTCTTAATGCTCTAGAGCCTGCTCTGCGCCCTTATTAGGTGCAGAGCAGAGCTCCCTCGCTTCAGCAACACATTTTAAAAAGATCCCGCCACATATATCGGGCAACACTCACCGCTGTTTCTACCTATAGCAACAACCCTTTCAACTTTAAAATAGACCGGCCTTTGCCACAGGCTTGCCTATCCACAACATCCTTTCCTTGTATCCGCCTTATTCACGAGCCTAGCTACATTTCGGACATCTCAATATTTCGGGCATCTAAAAAATACCTTAGCGCCGTTTCCGCAGGATGATATTTACACTATTGGCAAGGGGAAAGTAAAGCAACCGTTAACTTGAAAACTGGGTACACCTTCTTAAGCAGGCAATGGGTCGAACGGATACTCAAGGACGTGGGTGTCAGTTAAGTCTTAATACCTTCTTAAACAGGCAATGGGTCGAACAGGTTGGAAGTTCCTCCTTGTCGTTGCGTCTGTGAGTCTTAATACCTTCTTAAACAGGCAATGGGTCGAACAATGAAACAATTATCATACCGATACTTTACTCCTAACGTCTTAATACCTTCTTAAACAGGCAATGGGTCGAACCCTGACCCTTCTAAATTCCTCTTTCAATTCAACCCCTTACAAACACTTTTTTTACCCATCAAATCCATTTTAAAAGTTAACATTTTTTTAACGGATAAATAGCGTTTGCGAGACATAAGATACCAGCTTTTTAATTTTATTCCAATATTTTTTTAATATGGCCTGCCATGATATTTACAAACCTAAACAGCCTTATTTGCAAACTATTCGCCTTAATTAATTGCACGGGCAATATGATTTCCTATTCCTGCTCATTTACCAGCATTCTAGCCAGCCGTTCATTATCTAGCCCCGGGCTCTTTTCTGCGGCCTGCCGATCAGATGAATCAATCAGCACTGTCAGAGACTGCGCCACATCATGATGCTGTTCTGTAAATGTGGCCATTGCCTGCTGTACATCTAGTTCAATCATTGCCATGGCTGAATCCAACCCTTGATCCAGACCTCTAAGTGCCGCTTTTTCCAGCGAAGGCTGCATTTTTTTTCTGATAAAAAAAGGGATCAGCCAGCTTAGCAAAATAACCAGTACGCTGTGTACTGCAAAATCAGTTCCTAAAAATTCCTCGCCTGTCAGGGCGCTGTCATAATAGCCATAGAACACTTCGTAGCCAACAATCCCCATCGCTATAAGCGGCAGTAAAACTTCGCATATTCTGACTATTGTCAGCACTGCCCTCTGTACAATATTGCCAGGATTAACCATTGATTTTCGGCAGCCCAGTTCTGTCTGCGTTTCCACATGCTTCTCTGCCTGCAGCCGACATTGTGCTAAATTTTTTCTTAGAGGGGTACTGGGCAGCCCCTTCTGGTCAGCCGTTAATACCAATTCGTCCAGATAATCATTGAATCGGCTTTGCGCCCAGTCATCCCATAATTTTATATCCTGCTGCTGAACCGTTTTTCCCTTTTTGCCGTAAATAATTGACAGCTGCTTAATAGGCCATTCAAACCCCTGTTTCAACTGATCTTTTGTATTCTTCCAGCGCTGTTCCCGCATATCCTCCATTGCCGAAATAAGCTGCCCATCACCTAGCACTTTCAGGGTCTGCTGCAATTTTTGCCTAATGGCATTTTTGCGCTGATGCACACCACGGCTTTCAAGATGTTCAACTGTTTTTGCCGTTGCCAAAGATTCTATGGTCGCCTTTAACTGTGCTGACTGGTCTTCTGCCGTTACTGCTTCGGGATAAGAAATCGTCTTGTATATAATGGGGTTATCAAACCCTGCTTTAGCCAGTTGGCGTTTAAAATCATCATATTGTGCCGGCTGGCCCCTGTCCCACTGGTTCATAACAAACAGCCAGGCATGGCTGGCGCCTTTGGCCAATAATAATTGCCAGGCTTTATTGTCTCTGTAGCGTTCAGGGCTAACGACATACATCAGTACGTCAACAAAAGGCAGCCATTGCATAACGATGTCTTTGTTTTTTGCTTCTGTGCTGTCAAAATCAGGCATATCTATCCAGATTACATGCCTGCTTGATTCTTCAGTATGCTGTGCAATCGTTATATCTTGCAATGGAAAAGTGTCATCTAACTGGTGAATGGCCACTGACTGGTGATGATATAGGGTGACTTCAAGCGAAGTTGGCCGTTCAACCCCTGCTTTGGCTATTTCTTTTCCTGCAAGGCGATTTAATAGCGAGCTTTTACCGACGCCAGTTCCTCCTAAAAAGGCAACAATCAGGGGTCTTTCCGCCTTGTCAACAAACAGTTCATTTGCTGAGCTTTCGGGTTCTACGGCTAGCAATGAGGCTTGCTGCGGGTCAATCCAGCCCTCTTTAGCTGACTGATGCGCCCAATGATCAATATCAGCGATTAAATCAGAGTATTCGTATGCCATGTTTTTTCTCGTCACGTTGCTGTTCAGCTTTTTTTAATAGCTCGGGGGAAATATTAAAGCGGCTTTTGTCTGAAAGCTGCTCAGGCAGTTTATAGAGTGCTTGCTGAAGGCCGGCTATAAATAAATCTTGCTTCACTGTTTCTAATTGATGCTGTTTCAGCTCGGCTTCTGCCTTGCTCATAAAGCTTCCGACTGCGCTTTCCGCCAGAAGTGAAGTCATGGATAATAAAGCGGGAGTAATGATTAAATCATGCGCTCCAATGCCCCCGGTTTCTATCATCAATGCCATTACAGCAACATCTGTAGTTAACCGGGTGGCTCTTAAGCCATTTAAAATCAGAGGGTGTTCTTCCAGCTTGCCGTAGAGGCGATTGGCCGTTTCTTCTACATCCTGCTGAAATGAGGTGCCATAATGGTTAACGGCTACCTGGTAATTCTCCAGCAGTGCATTTTTTTGTTGCCTTAACAGCAAATAGCTGTCTTTCCACCATTTATTCTGTTTAGTATCTGAATCTACCTTTTCCAATAGCTGATCAGATAAAGCAATAAGTAAATGTTCCCCTATCTGGTTTAACAGGGTATGTTCCTGGCTTTTTGGCCGTGAGATTTTTTTGCCTATGCCAAAGATTTTTCTGGCCGGCCATGTCAGCACACGGCGAGTTTTTGTTAATACCCCTGAAATCCCGGGAATTTCTAATAATTCTAGCAGTTCTACTAAAGCATTTTGAAAGGTATCGTAATACTGGGGATGGTTTAAAAAGTCCCTTTTATATTCTTCTAGCGCCTGCTCAATATTTTTATCAACTAGGGCCTGCCATATTTTTTGCGCTTCATGCTCTGCAACAACTGGGGCTAGCCAGTCATACCAATATTTATTAAGCAGACTGTGCTGATATTCAAAATGCTTCTGCTGTGAAACCGATTGCTGCAATTGAAAGAAAACATCCTTTTCTAAAGCTGGCCAGACCGGCTTTGCAGTTTGCTTCTGGAAAAGCATCGGAATAACCTTTGGAAATTCATCCTGTCTGGCAATATGCCATTTCTCTCTTAATGAATTAATAATTAAGTCTTCTGTTCCTTCAGCCAGTTTATTTACACAGATCAAGGTGGTCTGATGAAAGGACTCTATGGTGGACATCATTTCCCATACGGATTGATCAGCATATTTTTCTTTACTGACTGCCAGTACCACAATATCTGCCAGTGCAATTGTTCTGATCACGCCTTCTTTATAGTCGGCTGAGTCTATCGAGTCAAAATCTGGGGTATCCCAAAATACGCAGGGGGGGATTAATTCACTTACACTGCCATTTTCTGTCAGTGAATAGCAGTCGTGGCGTTCTTTGCTTAACTCAGCCAAATCTAACTGCTGAAACCGGCCAAAAAATCCTTGCAGTCCAGAGCAGTCCTGCAGACTGACCTGGTGACAAAAACCCTGCGGATGAACCGTAAACCCTGCCAACGGGCTAACACTGGCAATCTGGTTATTTAAAATAAGATTGCTGATCGAACTTTTCCCAGCCTGGGTAGGCCCAATAATGGCTATTTGCAAAGGTGTTTGAGGGGAGGATTCTAGCAATTCTCCCTTCCTTATAAACGCTTCGGTAAAAATAAGCTGTTCCAGTCGCAGTTGAAATAATGCGATCTGCGGATCGTCAGCTTTTAAATTGGCAATAATGGCCTGATAGCGCTGATTTAATAATTGGATAAATTCCAGCATAAAAGATGAGCTTGGGTTTATAATAGCCGCCTATCTTACTATTGTTTAATGACCTGGTGTAATTATAATTATAAAAGATCAGGCATTATTTGTTTAAAAATAAGCATCTGTTAACATGCTTATTCCGAACTATTGAGGTTTTATATGAGGATTTTATCTACGGCTTTTGTATTCATCATTTGCTTTTCACTAACCGGCTGCTCCAAAGGCAGTCAAATAAACGCTAGAAGCCTAAAAACGGCTAACCGTTCTGTAAGCAGAATTAAAGACCGCCTGCCTACTGATCAGCGCATTGAGTTTGAAGTGTCTTACTGGACTTTGCGCGACTCAATAAAAGACAAGAAAGAGTTTCTTGATACTGTTGACGGAAAAACACCTGAAGAAATGATTGCTTTAGGAAAAAATATTTTTCAGCAGCGTAAAAGTGCCGGCTTTAAAAGCTATGATCAATACAGTAACTGGGATCAAATGATTACCCATTTCGTCCAGGAAAGAATTGATCAGGGCCGGAGTTCTAAAGCAAAACGGCCACCGCAAAACGGAAGTGTTCTGTATAACCTTTAAGCTATCCGGTTTCAATGCAGATTAACGCACCCTGCGCTTCTCTGCATTGAATTCCTAGGCAATAAATTACCCTCTGGGTATTTGCAATACCTGCCCTATTTTTACTTGGGTACTGGCTAATTTATTAGCTGATTTTATTGCCCGCATACTCACTCCATACTGCTGTGCAATTCCCGATAAAGTATCCCCTCGGGATATAATATGCCTTTTGGCGGCATTTAAAGCAAAGTAGGTATTCGCTGGCGCATACCGCTTAAAATACCCAACAACACCTTTAAAGATAGCTTTTGCCATCTTTGCCTGATGTCTGCCGCTTTTCAATTTGCGCTCTTCAGCCGGATTGGAAATAAAAGCGGTTTCCACTAAAACAGACGGAATATCTGGCGATTTCAAAACTGCAAACCTGGCTTTTTGTACATTATTTTTATGTATATTGCCTATGGTTTTAAAGTTTTTAAGAATGCTTACCGCAACATTTCGACTGGCTTCTTTAGTGGCTGTCTGAGAAAGATCCATTAATACGGTTGCTACGTCATCCCCTCTGCCTGTCAATGTCACGCCGCCTACAAGATCGGCCGCATTTTCATGCTGAGCCAGCCATTTGGCCGCAACGCTGGATGCGCCTCTTTTGGACAATGTAAAAACAGATGCTCCTCTAGCTCTTGAGTTATCAAATGCATCCGCATGAATGGATATAAAAAGGTCTGCCTTAGCTGCCCGCGCTATTTTCATCCGCTGGCTCAGCTGAATGAAATAGTCGCCTTTTCGCACCATAATAGCCTTCATCCCAGGCTTTTTGTTAATTAATGTCGCCAGTTTTCTGGCAATGGCAAATACCACCTTTTTTTCCTGTGTTCCTCTAGGCCCACGAGCACCCGGATCCTTGCCGCCATGTCCTGCATCAATCGCAACAATGATGTCTCTAACTTTATTTTTTACTGTCTTGGTTATTGCTTTTTTTGCATGGACTGACGTGCCTTTACCAAGCAAATCTACAACTAAGCGGTGTCCTCGTGACTTGCTAGGCTTTAAAGTAAAGCTCTTGGGCTTTACCGGAGCTTTTAAATCGAAAACGACTCTTAGATCTTTTTTATTACGGGCCGCACTGCGAACTCGAGTAAATAGAGCATGGTTTTTAGGGGGCTGCCTGAGTGATTTTAGCAATTTAGCATTTTTGAAATCTACGACCAGGCGAGCTGGGTTTGCCAATAAAAAAACTTGATGAGAAACTGGCGCACTGACATCAAAAACCATTCGGACATAGTCAGATTTTGCTTTATAACGCAATGAATCAATCCGTGCCTGCCGTGCATAGGCGCCTTCTACAGCAAGCAACAGCATGAAAACACTAATAAATTTTACGAATTTAGACATAAGCAAATAACCACAATGAGATTCTTGATTAAATTATAGCACTATGTCTTTGTTTTTCCAGTGCAGCGCTAATTTATTCATTAACTCTGCCGAAGTGACCTCAATGGTAACGATTCGGCCTTCCCCCTCCATTTCTATCGACAGCTCAATATCCGGCCGCGGTAAAAAACCTTTGCCTAACTCGGCCCATTCAATAAAGCACAGGCTTTGCTGATCAAAATAATCGCGAATGCCTATCCACTCAAGCTCTTCCGGATCTTTTACCCGATAGAGGTCAAAATGAAATACCTTTCTATTGGCAATATCGTATTCTTCAACCAAGGTATAGGTTGGACTTTTTACAGCACCTTTATGCCCTGCAGCTCTGAGCACACCCCGTGCTAAAGTGGTTTTCCCAGCCCCTAAAATGCCATGAAGAAACACTAGGCATTTTTCTGGTAAAACACGCCATAATTCAGCACCCAGCTGTTCTGTTTCCTGCTCATTTAATAATGTAATTTTCATCTGTTTACCAATTCTCTTATATAAGGCATTAAATCACTTGCCAACAATCCTCTTTCGCCACTTTGCTGCGCAGACAGATCAGCCGCTTCTCCATGCAAATAAACAGCAGTGGCCGCTGCCGCTGCCAATGTCATTTTTTGGGCAGCCAGACTTCCCACCATTCCGGCCAATACATCGCCCATTCCTCCGCTTGCCATTCCCGGATTGCCGGTTGTCGACACTGTTATTTCATCGCCGCTATCAATCAGTGTGCCAGCCCCTTTTAATACGGCGATGCCGCCAAATTTTTTTTGCAATTGCGAAACGGCAAAAAACCTATCTTTAGCAATCTGCTCAGTTGAGCATTTCAGCAGCCTTGCAGCTTCTCCCGGGTGGGGGGTAAGCACCCAGTTATCCCGATATAAAGGATTGTTAGCCAATAGATTAAGCGCATCTGCATCAATAATTAACGGTTTTTCAAAATCAGCAGCGCATTTTAGCAAGTCTTTGGCCCATTGAGATTGACCCAGCCCTGGCCCGATAACAATGGCCGTTGCCCTATTGATCAAAGGAACTAGCTGATCTACATGTTCAACGCCATGACACATTAATTCTGCCCTGCTCATATTAATATAGCCTGAATGGCTTGCCCGCGTCGCAATCGAAACCAAACCGGCACCTGTTCTCAATGCCGCTTCGGCCGCCAGTCTGATTGCACCGGAAAAGCCAATTTCTCCGCCAATTACCAGCACATGCCCGTTATCTCCTTTATGTGCACATCGCCGCCGTTTAGCCAATAATGGCTGTGCCATTAATTGAGAAGCACAGGTAAATGACTTGAAAACTGCATCAGGTACATCTAAGGATGAATAAATAATCTGCCCGCAATATTCTGCAGCCTGCCCTGTAAACAGCCCCTGTTTAAGTGCAATAAAACAAATGGTCTTCTCGGCCTTTATCGCACAGCCCATTACCGCTCCCGTATCTGCATTTAACCCAGAAGGTATATCTATAGCAATGACAGCGCAGGCACCTTCATTAATAAGCAAAATTGCTTCTGCGTAAGCCCCTGATACGTCGCGATCTAACCCAGTACCAAATAAAGCATCCACCGCAATGCAGTCGCCTAAATCCAGGTTCGGTTTAAATGCTGCAGCCTGCCCACCTGCCTGTTTAAAATCTTGATAGACAATAGAAGCATCACCTTTTAGGTTTTCAGGATTGGATAAATAATAAACCTTAACTGACAGTCCTGACTTCAAAGCCAATGTGGCGGCAACATAGCCATCCCCGGCATTATTTCCTGCACCGCAAAAAATGGCAACGGCACTAAGGGGGTGATATTGCTCAATTATTTCAAACACAGCCAGCCCTGCCTTGCGCATTAAATCAATCCCCGGAATGGCATAATCCTCAATAGTCATCCGATCCATTTCTCTTGCCTGCTCGGCTAAATATAATTTATTGGGCATGGTGTTCATAATTTTAGTTAAAATGGCTTAAGCTATATTATATTTCCCTACCAACTCATGCACAAAAATAACCTACAAAATAATTCTGAGCTTGTGCTTAAAATTAAGCAATGGGGAGAAGAGTTAGGTTTTCAGCAAATCGGCATAAGCGACACAGATTTAAAATCAGCCGAACAGCATTTACACAACTGGGTCAATAAAGGCTTTCATGGTTCTATGGATTACATGCAAAAGCATGGTCTAAAGAGAAGTCGTCCCGATTTATTGCTTGAGGGTACGGTTAGCATTATTTCAGTACGGATGGATTATTTGCCGGAAACTGCCGAACAAATGACTCAGGTATTAGACAATCCCATTTCTGCCTTTATCTCTCGATATGCATTAGGACGAGATTACCATAAAATTATGCGCAATCGCCTGCAAAAACTGGCCGATAAAATTGATGCAGAAATCGGCAGCTTTGGCTACCGTGCATTTGTCGATAGTGCTCCCGTATTAGAAAAGGCCATTGCCGAAAAAGCTGGACTGGGCTGGATTGGCAAGCATTCCAATGTCATTAACCGCAAAGTTGGGTCCTGGTTCTTTCTCGGGGAAATTTATACAGATATAGCCCTCCCAGCTGATCAGCCAGCATCCTCTCACTGCGGTGAGTGCAAAGCCTGCCTTGATATCTGCCCAACTCAGGCCATCATCGCGCCCTATCAAGTTGATGCCCGCCTTTGCATTTCATATTTGACCATAGAACTGTATGGTTCCATCCCTGAGCATCTACGTTCATCCATAGGCAACAGAATCTATGGCTGCGACGATTGCCAGCTAATTTGCCCGTGGAACCGCTTTGCCAGGCTGTCAACAGAGAAAGACTATACTCCGCGACATAATCTAAATAACAGCCAGTTAACCGAACTGTTTAAATGGACTGAACAGGAATTTCTAAAAAAAATGGAAGGTTCGGCCATTAGACGCATCGGCTATGACCGGTGGCTTAGAAATATTGCAGTAGCGCTGGGCAACAGCCGATCTTCAGAACAGACCATTCACGCCTTGATGCGGCAGAAACAGCATCCTTCCGAGATGGTGAGAGAACATGTGAACTGGGCTTTGGATCAACTAGATAGCAATAAATATCATAATCAAGTTTAAATTAAACACGACAGTAAAAACAGTACACCGGAAAAACTGATTTTTCAGTTAAGTCACTTTATGGTGCTGAGTCTTATAGCTTTTCGGAATTAATTGGTATGACAGCAATACACACATCAAAACTATCCTGATTACCAATAGGAGGCTTCGGGAAATAGCAGTGGCATATTGCGGAAACCTATGAGTAATCAGGAAAATTTTTTATCTCAGCAATATTTCCTTCCCCAACCTTTTCATCAACAGCTCACGATAATGTTCGGCCTTGGCAACCTGTAAACTTTCTAGCGGATTGTAGTCATCAGTCACAATTAGTGCATTGTCAGTATTAATGCTGATTTCCCTATTTGCAAGTTCCCTATCAATTATTTTGTTATTTGCATGCGGTTGCAAGACAATCGGAGAAGCAGAAGCCATTAACACAATATCAATAAATTTTTTGCCTGGCGTTGAAACAAATGTTCGTTGATACGGAAACACTTCTTTCAGCGTCCGGGCAACCGATTCTACAGCGAAACGATCGTCCCCCTTAAGAAAGCCGATAACATTTAAAGCTAAAACACCTTTCTCTTTTAATAGAGGCTTTAATGTCTGCAGCATCTCTAAACTAAGCAAATGAATGGGTTCTGTCCCTCCAGTAAAACAGTCATGAATAATAATGTCATATTGCTTATCCAATTTTGTTACCTGGTAGCGTGCATCGCCTATAATCAAATCGCCTGTCGATTTAAAATTAAAATATTTTTCAGCGGCTATGGCAACTTCCTGATCAATTTCAATGGCATCTGTCTTCACTCCCTGCCGATCAAGCACACCAACCAAATGCCCACTGCCCAGTCCAATCAGCAAAGCATTTTTAGGGTCGGGGATAAAGCGAGGCAATAAACCTACAATTTGCTGATAACTCAATAGCCCATTACCTGTATCCAGGCTTTCTGCACCGATGGTAGAAGAATCTGACAGCAGCCAGCGGATTCTTTCATTAGGCTGATCAATTACCCTTACCCAGCCATAATGGCTTTCAACATCAGATAAAACCCGATAGCCTTTAACTGAGCGAGGCTCATGCAATAAGTAAGTGCCTGACAGCACTGCCATTACAGCTAAAGAAGATACTACCCACAGAATTGGTTTAACGGTAAGCAGCAATCGTTTCTGTTCATATAAGGCTAATGATAAGGCGAGTGCTAACAGCACTAGACTAATGCAAAGAATAATTAATCTGATGCCTGCCAAAGGCAACAGATAAAAGCCAAGCAGCAAAGTGCCAAAAACACTGCCCAACGTACTTATCGCATAAATCGAGCCAACGGCAAACCCTATTTTCTCTAAGCCTGAGGTAGCCATTTTTATAACAAACGGTCCAACCATTCCTAGCAATATTAAGCAGGGAGAAAATAAGATAAATGCACTTATAAAGGCACCTGCACGCAGGCCTAAAGGATTTGTTGCCGAAAGTACGCCTCCACTGATCAGTGGAATTATGCCAATACAAACTGATGCCAGAAAAATGATATGAGATAGATGAATCTTGCCCTGCCTGTCTGCTAAAAGTCCTCCCGCATAATAGCCAATGGCCAATGCCAGCAGGGTAACGGATATTAATGAAGACCAAACGAATAAGCTGACACCGTAAAATGGGCCGATAATACGGGTTCCCATTAATTCAATCATCATTACTGCAGCCCCCGTTACTGTAACAACCCCATAGAGAAAAAAGCGGTCACTAAACTTGACGACAGGCCATCTTGATATATTTTATTTTTAATGTTATTGCTCATAGTAATTCCCAGTCACAAAAAAGGCCATGCATCCGTATAATGCATGGCCTTTTTTGTGACTGGTTTTTATTTTTATCACCTATTGAAATATTAGCTCTTTTTTCTTTTAAGCCCCGTAAGCCCAAGCATAGCCGAGCCAAACATCCACACAGTAGCTGGAACAGGAACCGAAGAAACAGTAAATGTACCATTAATTACATTGCCAGTATTACCATCTGTCGCACTCCAAACGCCACCGGATACACCATAAGAAATATCCAGACCATTAAAAGAGTCATCGCCTGCTTGAAAAGAAAATGCAGTTATATCTTCAACATTGGCAGGGTCATCAACTGTAAATTCAGAGTCAAAAGAACTTGCAGTCTGTTCTGTAAAATCATAATTCCCCACATTGACTGAATAAGATAGGTTAAAGACATCGCTATCACTATTAAAGTCATAAGTTTTCAGAGGGACAACTGCAGTCGCAAACCCACCGTCTGCATCCACAATTTCTTGCAGTTCATGCGAATCAATTGCAAGTGCACCTTGAAATACATTGCCAACGGATACGCCACCGAATCCTGTTCCTTCAACGCCTGTCGTTTGCAAATTCAAATTGTATTGCAATAGGTGTGCATTGGCATTTAGTGAAAATAATAATGCGAATGCGGTAATAATAAATGTGTTAGTTATTTTCATTATCTGATACTCAAAAGTCTTTCTAGTTATTAAGGCAATCTGATGAAACAAAACCATCAGCCTTGCTTTTCCCTCTGACTAAGCCATCTAAATTATTATGTAGCCTAATCAGAATCACAAAATCTTTGCAATCCCGGCTTTATTCCTTCAACCTGCCTAATATTCTCAACGGTCAAGCTAGGCTGTTATCTAAAATTAAAGATAACGAAAACCTAGCAAGATTATTATTGATTATGGCTGACGACTGCCAAATGCATCAATATCAGCATCAGAAGGTCTGATTACTTCTTCAGTCGCTACGCCGCCACATGATGCTGGAAGCGGGTTGTTTTCAAGATCACGTACTACTTTAAAAGATGCTGTAAATGTCTCCGTTAAACGCACTTTTGGATCATTTGATGGAAAAGGGAAAAGAGTTGATCCCTCAGTACCAATCCAGGCAATTGAATAGCCGCTTTTACAATACTGAATTGAAGGCACCTTAATTTTTAAACTGCCTACACAGCTGGCTGGATCAATTTTTGGAAATTTAGTCTTAATTTCCAGGTTATCATAATGATCACCATCAACCATACCTCTAAGCCATTTAACAGCCCTGGCATCTTCAGTTCTTGAACCGTGGCTATAATATTCACCGACCGTTCCTTTTACAACTTTAACTTTTCTCCAGCTTGCTGAAACACGGGCTTTAATGCCCATCATCGCATTCGCACCATGAACAGTTCCATCCCTTGCAGTCGTCATAAAATTAGAATTTAAATTATCCGCATTGGGGAAAATAACCACAACATCTGTTGTTGGAAAATGATCACCCGCTGCATTTTTACAGTCATGAGGAAGCTGAATCCCAAGCGATGCACTTGAGCCTTCTAGGTATTCACGGGTACCTTCTCCCAAAGAAAAAACATTTTCACGGGCAATGCCAATATGTGCCACTGCATTTCCAGCCATTAATAACGCACAAACTGCCGCTGTTCTAGATATAATTTTTTTCATTGTTGATTTTCCTACAATAGTAAGTTGTTTTTACTCTTAAAAACCCTATTGAATCTTCGTTCACTAGGGTAAACAGACTGATTGAATTTAACCTCAAATCCCCTCAGCATTACTTACTACAGCAAAAATAGAGCCATCTTGACTAGATAACATTAAAACCAATATGTTACATAAAAACACCAAGAAATAGAGCGACTGTTTTTTAGGTCATATCCCTCATCCGGCAAGCCATATAACCTAATTCATTACAACTAGATGAGTTCTGGGAATAACGGGCATAAAAAAGCCCCAGCTACAAAACGTAACTGAGGCTTTTAACTAAAGCAAAAAAGCTTTAAGACAGCACTTACATCATGCCGCCCATACCGCCCATTCCACCCATGCCGCCCATATCAGGCATTGCAGGTGCACCCGCATCATCAGCTGGCTCATCAGCAACCATTACTTCAGTTGTGATCATTAAGCTTGCAACAGATGCCGCATTTTGCAGAGCAGAACGCGTTACTTTTGCAGGGTCTAAAATACCCATTGCAATCATGTCGCCGTATTCGCCAGTTGCCGCGTTGTAACCAAAGTTACCTTCGCCTTTCTCAACTTCGTTAAGTACAACAGATGATTCATCACCTGCGTTAGCAACGATTTGACGTAAAGGCTCCTCCATTGCACGGCGTAAAATATTTATTCCGACAGTTTGGTCATGATTAATACCCTCAAGTCCATCCAGTGCTTTAATAGCGCGAACCAGAGCAGTACCACCGCCGGCAACAACACCTTCTTCGACAGCTGCCCGTGTTGAATGCAAAGCATCTTCTACGCGTGCTTTTTTCTCTTTCATTTCAACTTCAGTTGCCGCACCCACTTTAATCACTGCAACACCGCCAGCCAATTTAGCTAAACGCTCCTGTAACTTTTCCTTATCGTAATCAGAAGTTGCTTCATCAGCTTGCGCTCTGATTTGTGATACTCGGCCTTTAATGTTTTCTTCTGAACCGGCACCATCAATAACTGTTGTGTTTTCTTTGCTGATTTGAACCTTCTTAGCCGTACCCAACTGATCCATTTCAACTTTTTCTAAAGATAAACCAATTTCTTCAGAAATAACAGTACCGCCAGTTAAGATAGCAATATCTTCAAGCATTGCTTTACGGCGATCACCGAAGCCAGGTGCTTTAACCGCTGCCACTTTAACAATACCGCGCATGTTGTTTACAACCAATGTAGCCAATGCTTCACCGTCAACATCTTCTGCAATAATCAATAAAGGACGGCCCGCTTTAGCAACACCTTCCAGTGTTGGCAATAAATCACGGATATTTGAGATTTTTTTGTCAAACAATAAGATGTATGGATCATCTAGTTCAACGCTCATGCTTTCCTGATTGTTGATAAAGTAAGGTGATAAGTAACCGCGGTCAAACTGCATACCTTCTACAACATCCAGTTCATTATCTAAGCCTGAACCTTCTTCAACGGTGATAACCCCTTCTTTGCCAACTTTTTCCATCGCTTCGGCAATAATTTTGCCAACTGAAGCATCTGAGTTTGCAGAAATTGTGCCTACCTGAGCAATTGCACTGTTATCAGTACAAGGCGTTGCTGAAGAAACAATCGATTCAACTGCTTTAACTACTGCTAAATCAATGCCACGCTTCAGATCCATTGGGTTCATGCCCGCCGCCACTGACTTCATGCCTTCATTGACAATAGACTGAGCCAAAACAGTCGCTGTTGTTGTTCCGTCACCAGCCACATCAGAAGTATGAGAAGCAACTTCTTTAACCATCTGAGCGCCCATGTTTTCGAATTTGTCCTTCAATTCGATTTCTTTTGCAACTGAAACACCATCTTTAGTGATGGTGGGTGCACCGAAACTTTTATCCAGCACCGCATTACGGCCTTTTGGGCCTAATGTTACTTTTACTGCATTTGCTAAAACATTAACGCCAGCGACCATCAAGCCACGTGCGTCTGTACCAAATTTTACGTCTTTTGCTGCCATTTTCTTTGAATCCTATTAATAAATGGTTAGAAATAATTTTAAGTGATTAACCTAAAATACCCATAATGTCTTCTTCACGCATTACGATAAGCTCTTCGCCGTCGATTTTCACTTCGTTGCCTGAATATTTGCCAAAAAGCACTTTATCACCAACCTTTACTTCCAATGCACGAACATCGCCATTATCCAGCTGTTTTCCGCTGCCTATAGCTAAAACTTCACCTTCGCTAGGCTTTTCAGTTGCCGAACCTGGCAATACGATACCACCGGCGGACGTTGTCTCTTCTTCAACGCGTTTTACAATGACTCTGTCATGTAACGGACGTATATTCATCAATATTCTCCTTATAAATATAATTAAAAAATTTGTTGTTAGCACTCGCTAATACTGAGTGCTAATAATAATCAGGTTTTGCACTCTGTCAAGTTCTTTGGCATTATTCAACTTACCATCACCATCCAATCAATTATGAACGACCAACAATTACTGCGCTATAGCCGCCAAATCATGCTTCCTCAAATTGACATTGCAGGTCAGCAAAAACTTTTAGACTCTAAAGTACTTATTGTCGGTGCAGGCGGCCTAGGCTCACCCGCATCCATCTACCTTGCCTCAGCAGGCATTGGACAGATCACTATTTACGATGATGATGAAGTTGATTTATCCAATTTACAGCGACAAATAGTTCATCACACATCAGATATAGGGACAGACAAAGTAATTTCAACCCAGCAGACACTTAAAAATATTAATCCCGATGTAAAAGTCATTGCTGTTAAGCATCGGCTGGAAGGAGAACTATTGAATAGAGAAGTAAAAAATGCAGATTTAGTGCTGGATTGCTGCGACAATTTCAGCACTCGCTTTGCCGTTAATGCAGCCTGCGTCAAACACAAAACTCCTTTAGTGTCCGGGGCGGCCATTCGTTTTGAAGGCCAGGTTTCAGTCTTTACTCCTGGCATCAATAACAGCCCTTGCTATAACTGTCTTTATACGGATAACGGTGAAGAAATGCAGAACTGCGCACGCAATGGCGTTATCTCACCCATTACAGGGATAATTGGCTGCATTCAGGCAATGGAAGCAATGAAACTAATTATGGCAATAGGAGAAACGCTGACAGGCAGACTGCTGCTGCTTGATGGTCTGTCTATGCAGTGGAATGAAATGAAATTGAGCAGGAACAGTATGTGCCCGACCTGTAAAGAACAAATTGAATAATAATTCACATCTCCCTTAAACACTGGAGGGCTATCGAGACGGTGAAAGTTTGAGTTTCCGCAGTCTAGATAGCCCTCCAGCGTTAAGGCTTTATTTTTTATCCCCTTTCACTTTATTAATCAACTGCTCAGCCAAATTCAGAACCATTGATTCACTGTCACCATGCGGTTCTGTCTCACCAAAAGGTTCTCCACCTTTCTTTGTATACATATAAAAAAAATATAGTAATGGTGAAAAAGCCAACCCAGCTATAATCCACATAATAATAATCATAAAAACCACATCACCAACCATAAAATTCTCCTAAACACATAGCCACTTTTTTATCAGACTGATAATATAACCCTCTATCAATCTGTATACAAGCAAAAAGCTACTGTAATAATACTGTCAACTAACTTAATTCATGATTATCCCAGAAATACATCTCACATAAATCACTCAATAAAGTTGCGAAAAAAAAAAGTTCGTCGTATACTTCAATTCAGCTTACTTGATCAAGCTAGCATACAATTATAAATCTTAGAGGTAAATATTATGAAATGGGAAACACCTGCTTACAATGACTTACGTTTTGGTTTTGAAGTTACAATGTATATCTACAATCGTTAATTCTTAGGAATTTAAGGTTAAAAAAGGGGACTTTTCAGTCCCCTTTTTTTTGCCTGTCGCTTATTAATCCCGTATCATTCCTAACTTACCTAGACAGATAGATTATAAAAACATGAAAATTAGAGTTCTCGGCTCAGGTGCTGGCGGCGGCTTTCCCCAATGGAACTGCAGCTGTCCAAATTGCAAAGCCGTAAGAGCTGGTTCTATCAAAGCCAGCACACGCAATCAATCATCTATTGCCGTTTCATCTGATGGCGAACATTGGGTACTATTTAATGCCTCACCCGATGTACGTGCACAATTAGAAAACTTTCCGGAAATTCATCCCAAAAATAAAGTACGGGGCACCGGAATTGAAGCCATTGTTATAATTGACTCTCAAATTGACCATGCAACAGGCCTGCTTATTCTGCGTGAAGGCGACCCACTGAATATTTACTGCACTGACATGGTAAAGCAAGACCTTACCACCGGTTTTCCTATTTTTAATATCCTGGAACATTTTTGCGGTGTAAATGACCACCCCATTCCATTGAATGGTGACGCCTTTACCATACCCAATATTGACGATCTAGAGTTCACTGCCTTAGCTCTTAAAAGTAAAGCACCTCCATACTCGCCACATAGAAATGACCCGCATGAAGGCGATAATATAGGCATGATCATTCGCCAGATATCAACTGGAAAAACTACCTTTTATGCACCGGGCTTAGGCGAGATAGAGCCGCATGTTGAAAAGGCAATGGCCAAAGCTGACTGCATAATGGTAGATGGTACATTTTGGACGGATGATGAACTGGCCTCTGTCGGCCGCCCATTATTGGCAAGAAAAATTGGTCATATACCACAGTCTGGTGAAGGTGGCATGATCGAATTTTTAGACACTTTGGAAAAACCTCGCAAAATTTTGATCCACATCAATAATACCAACCCAATTCTAGATGAAGAATCTAAAGAACGCGATATACTAAGTCAGCATAAAATAGAAGTATCATTCGACAATATGAATATTGAGCTATAAATATGACAGAACAGACACCTTGGACTCGTGAAGAATTTGAAGCAAAATTGCGGGGCATGGAGAATATGTATCATATTCACCATCCCATGCATACTTTGATGAATGAAGGCAAGCTCACTAAAAAGCAATTACAGGGCTGGGTTGCCAATCGGTTTTATTATCAAATAATGATTCCGATAAAAGATGCCAATATTCTGGCAAATTGCCCAGACCGTAAAACTCGCGCCTTATGGACTCAGCGCATCCTAGACCATGACGGCCACCCTGGAGACCCAGGCGGCATTGAGGCTTGGGTTCAACTGGGTATGGCGGTTGGCATGACACGTGAAGAAGTCACTTCCTTAGAGCATGTTCTGCCTGCCGTACGCTTTGCTGTTGATGCCTATGTAAATTTTGCCAGACGCGCCGAATGGCATGAAGCCGCCAGCTCTTCATTAACAGAAATGTTTGCACCTAAGATCCACAAACAGCGCCTAGACAATTGGCCAGAACTTTACCCCTGGATTGAAGAAGAAGGCTATATTTATTTTAAAAAACGTCTTTCAGAAGCACGCAGAGATGTGGAGCATGGTTTAGAAATCACCTTGGACTGGTATAAAACACGTAAACAGCAGGAACGCATGGTTGAGATTTTACAATTCAAGCTGGATGTTTTATGGTCGATGGCTGACGCTATGTATATCGCTTATGTAAATGATATGCCACCATACTTTAATGTTGAAAAATAAATACCCCCCATTTGGGAAAGTGTAACAGAGGAAAATTTTATAAAAAAGAAAAATATTCCTACTCTCTTTTCCTTGTTCCCAAGCTCTGCGTGGGAGCACATACCTGCTGAAAGCATAATAGCGTACACATTCCCACACAGAGCATGGGAACGAGAAATTTAAATATGACAATAAATACAGAATTGACTATCAGCTTTTCCCCTACTCACAGACTGCAATGGGAAGAAGCACAGCAAAAAGATGTTATTCTATACCCGGAAGGCATGGTAGAACTTAACCAAAGCTCTGCAGAAATATTAAAGCACTGCGATGGTTCTCGTACACTTGCTCAAATTGTGACCGCTTTAGAAGAGAAATTCTCAACCAGTGGCTTAACAAATGACATTAGCAGTTTCCTAGAGGATGCATTAAAAAATGGCTGGATCCAACAACCTTAAAATCACCCCTCCCCGCTGGCTACTGGCAGAACTGACCTATAAATGTCCGTTGCAATGCCCTTACTGCTCCAACCCGCTAGACTATGCAAAACATAGCTCAGAAATCGGCACCGAAGACTGGAAACGCGTTTTAACACAGGCCAGAAAAATGGGTGCAGTACAGCTCGGCTTTTCCGGTGGCGAACCTTTAACCCGCCAGGATCTCCCAGAACTTGTTCAGCATGCCCGCCAATTGGGCTACTATTCAAACCTGATCACCTCTGGCTATGGCTTAACAGAAGAAAAAATCGTTCAGTTAAAAGAAGCAGGACTAGACCATATTCAAGTCAGTATTCAGGCCAGCACACAGGAATTAAATGATCATTTGGCTGGCACGGAATCTTACGAAAACAAAAAGCAAGTTGCTCATTTAGTAAAAAAACATGGCTATCCGATGGTGCTATGCGTAGTTATCCATCGCGAAAACATCCATCAAATGACTCAAATTTTAGAAATGGCTGAAGAACTGGGCGCAGACTACCTAGAATTGGCCAACACCCAATATTACGGCTGGGCGCACAAAAATAGGGATTTATTACTGCCCACCAAAGAACAGTTTGAAGAAGCTGAAGCTATCGCACAAGCCTATAAAGAAAAAGTCGCTGGAAAAATGAAAATCTATTATGTTATTCCAGATTTTTACGAAGACCGCCCTAAAGCTTGCATGAATGGCTGGGGCACAACCTTTTTAACCATTGCACCAGATGGTGTAGCCCTGCCTTGCCATTCAGCGCGTGACCTGCCTGATTTAGATTGCCCAAGCGTCACTGACTATAGCATTGCAGAAATATGGAATGAATCTAAAGCATTCAATTTCTTTAGAGGCAATGAATGGATGAAAGAGCCTTGTCGCAGCTGTGACGAAAAAGAAAAAGATTTTGGTGGCTGTCGCTGTCAGGCTTATATGCTGACCGGCGATATGTACAATACAGACCCTGTTTGCAGTAAATCGCCAGATCATCACGTTATTGAAGAAGCTCTGGATGCTGCTAGAGTTAGCGCACTATCTGATAATGAAAAGCCGTTAATCTTCAGAAACAGTAAAAATTCAAAAAAATACTCTGCTTAAATTTAACCTTTTAGAAACAAGACATAACCCCACGACTTTCCCATAAAAAAACAGTTAAAAAATATAGTACTCGGCGAACTGTCTAAAACAAAACCAAACAACCACTAGCTTCATCAGTGTTCCCCTATCTGATGCACCCTCGGAACTAACTTGGCAACAAGCGCATTGATAAAGTTACTCAGCGACTTTCCGGTCATTATTGCATTTTGAACAGCCCTAATAGTATATGAGCTTAT
>Ga0256840_1000196_pt1 | contig 58813 bp, 50 predicted proteins | sample 355202metaG_FD_185969 | JGI IMG/M metagenome (GOLD analysis project Ga0256840, IMG submission 185969) | Hydrothermal vent microbial communities from Mid Atlantic Ridge, Atlantic Ocean - 355-202 | ecosystem: Environmental > Aquatic > Marine > Hydrothermal vents | place: Atlantic Ocean: Mid...
AATGGCTGATAATAAAAGGTTTAGCAATAATGAACAACAAGAAAAAAGATTTTTTACGCACAATAGTTGAAAATGATTTAAAGTCAAACAAATATAAAGAGATTGTCACAAGATTTCCACCCGAACCAAACGGTTTTCCCCATATTGGACATGCCAAGTCAATATCTATAAATTTTGGTATTGCTCGTGATTATAATGGTCACTGTAATTTAAGAATGGATGACACGAATCCAACAAAAGAAGATACAAAGTATGTCGAGGCTCTTGAAGATGCCGTAAAGTGGCTTGGATTTGACTGGGGTGAGAATCTTTACTATACTTCTGATTATTTTTCTCAGATTTATGCTTATGCCATTGAACTCATTAAAATGGGTAAAGCCTATGTTGACAGCCTTACAGAAGAGGAGATACGAGAATATCGTGGAACGGTTACAGAGGCTGGAAAGCGTAGTAAATATGCAAACAGAAGTGTTGAAGAAAATCTCGACCTTTTTGAGAGAATGAAAAATGGCGAATTTCAAGACGGTGAGCATGTCCTAAGAGCCAAAATAGACATGAGTGCGGCAAATATGAAGATGAGAGATCCTCTCCTGTACCGCATAAGACATGCACATCATTTTAGAGCAGGGGATGCATGGTCTGTTTATCCTATGTATGACTTTGCACACTGTTTGTCTGATTATATAGAAGGAATTACACACTCTTTATGTACATTGGAGTTTGAAAACAATCGTGATATTTACAACTGGGTGTTAGATACTTTAGAGCTTAAACCTCCTCGTCCTTATCAGTATGAATTTGCCCGTCTTAATATTAATTATACGGTAATGAGTAAGCGTAAGCTTTTAGAATTAGTTGATAGTAAGCATGTGAGTGGCTGGGATGACCCACGCTTGCCTACAATTGCCGGCTATAGACGAAGAGGGTATACACCGGAATCAATTTTGACTTTTTGTGATCAAATCGGTATAGCAAAAGCAAACTCTGTTGTTGATGTTGCACAACTTGAATTTTGCATACGAGATGATTTAAATGCAAAAGTTCCTCGTGTGATGTGTGTACTTGATCCGCTCAGAGTAACGATTGAAAATTATGAAGGCTCTGAAGAGATTGAAGCACCATACTATCCGCATGATGTACCAAAAGAGGGCTCAAGAAAGATACCTTTTTCAAAAGAACTTTATATCGAACGGGCAGACTTTGAAGAGAACCCGCTAAAAGGATACTTTCGTCTTACTCCCAAGCAGCCTGTAAGGTTAAGACATGGTTATATCATTACATGTAAAGAGGTCATTAAAGATGCTGATGGAAATATTACAGAAATAAAAGCAGAGTATTATCCTGATTCTAAAAGCGGGACACAAGACACAAGTGGCATCAAAGTAAAAAGTGCAATCCAGTGGGTGAGTGCCACAGATGCTAAAAAAGTAGAAGTTCGTTTGTATGACAGACTTTTTAAAAATGATGCACCTGAGGGCATCCAAGATCTTAATCTGGATTCTTTACATGTAATAAACAATGCCTTTGTTGAGCCGGCTGTCATTACACAAAAACTTGATGAGCGTTTTCAATTTGAAAGGCTAGGATATTTTTATGCTGACCCTATCGACTACAGCGATGAAAAACCTGTTTTTAATAGAATTGTAGGATTAAAAGACTCTTGGAACAAAAAAACAAAAGAAAAAAAAGTTACACCTAAACCAGAAGCTAAAAAGGTGCAGGTTGATGGAGAAGTAACACCGATGAGGGAAGAGGAAAAAGCATTTTTTAATACATACACGCAAGAGTTACAACTAAATAATGAAGTAGCAAACACACTAGCCCGCGATAAAAAGCTCTCTCAATTTTTTAAAGAAACACTCAGTGAGTACAACAGTCCTGTAAATATTGCAAATATAGTAACGAACGAGGTCGCTCGAGAATTAAAACAAAAAGAGCCATCAGAGTTGAAATTTAAACCAAAAGAAATAGCAGAGCTTGTGAAGATGATAGATGATGCAACAATATCAATAAAAATTGCGAAAGATGTTTTTGAAGAGATGAATAAAACAGGGCAAGAGCCGGCAGAAATAGTAAAAAATAAAGGATTGGTACAAATAAGTGACCCAGCAGTTATTTTACCAATAATAGAAGAGGTTATTGCTAAGAACCCTGATAATGTAGAAAAATTCAAAGCAGGAAATAAAAAATTGTTAGGCTTTTTTGTCGGGCAAGTACTAAAAGCAACAGGTGGTAAAGCCAATCCAAAAATAGTCAATAAACTTGTAGCTGAAAAGTTAAATGGGAATTAATTTTAAAAAAGTGGTGACCCCGAGGAGAATTGAACTCCTGTAACATGGATGAAAACCATGGATCCTAACCGCTAGACGACGGGGCCACATGCTCAACAGTTTTGTTGAGCCGAAATTATATAGACAGTACCCTTAAAAAAAGATAAAATCTATATATTTTAGTGCTTATTCGTAAAAACTACGAAGTGCTCTAATAATAACAGCATTTTTAGAAATACTTTCCGCTTTTGCATTGTCATTTACTGTTTCGTAAAGGTCTAAAGGAAGAGAAATTGAAAATGTTTTTGTCTCAATTTTTTTCTTTTTAGCTATCATAGAAACAACACTTCCTAAAAGTTCAATGATTTTTTTTGTATCAATCGGTTTTTGGATAAAACTATTTACGCCAACCTCAATTGATTGGGAAATTTTTTCCATATCGTTACTTGCTGATATAACAATAATTATTTGACTAGGATTTATTTCACGAATTTTACGAGAAAGCCCGATTCCGTCCATGCCTGACATAATAATATCCACAAATACTATATCCGGTTTCATTTGTTCGTAAATTTTCAATGCTGTGTCACCGTCAAAGCATGATTCAACTGTTGAAAAAAAGTTTTTGAATGTAGAACTCAAAAGTTCGTTTGTTACTTTTTCATCTTCTACAACCATTGCTGTAAGCTTTTTTGTTTGTTCCGTTAATTGAATTAAGTCTAAATTACTCATTTTATATCCCTATATTTTAATTTGTTGTATTATACACTACAAATAGTTAATAACAATAACATTTATAAACGACTTCACGAATTTGTTTTAAATTGCTCTAACCACTCAACATCAGATTCACTATTTTGCTCTTTTTGAGTCAGTAACGAGTCAATAATACTTATAAGCGTTCCTTCATCCATAAAATTAAGTAAATCAGGATTAATCGAAGTAGGGCGCACCCCATCATAACTGTTTAAAAGATTTTGTATATCTTTAATGAGTTGTTCTTTCTTTTGCATATTATTTTTTCTCCCAGGCTTCATCAAAGCTCATATGTTTATTTTGTATATTATCCACCAATTCTATTAAACCTGTTTTACTCATGACTTGTTTTACTTTTTTTGGCCAGGATTTTCGATAATTAAATGAATTTTTAATGCCACCTATTTTATCAATAAAGTTATTATTTGTATTCATATTAAATAGTATGTTTCTATTATTGTGTGCAAGTAATGTTTCCAGCCATATTTTTGCATTTTTAAAGGCTTTTATGTTTGATTTTTTACTTATCCATCTTGTAGCAAAGTCATTTAAACAAGCGATATGTGCTTTATTTCTGAATTTATTATTGTATTTCAATAATTCAAGATTATCAATAGTTCCTGCGTATGGCAAAGGTCTATAATCTTTTTTGAAACTTTTATGACATTTTTTATAATATAAATCATTTTTAGTATATTTTTTTATCTCATTTGGATCAAAAAGTATTTTCTTGTGTTGTTTAGAATAGGGCAAAGTAAGTGCTGGCAATTCAAAATCATTTTTAAAAGCTCCTAGACTCATGATATTGCCTGTGATTTGACAAACATAACCTCTGCCATAGCCAGACTCTAATCCTGCAATAGCTAAAAGCGATGCTGCCGGAAGATTATATTTTTTTGAAACCCCGATAGCTATAGGTGTTAACTCCTTATAAAACTTTTTGACATGAGGATATTTTCTATAGCTGTAAGAACTTGCATCTACAGAGCTAATTGTAAACAATATGCTAAGCACGATATATCGTATATTGGCAGTATTATATATTTTGGTTAACATAATGTAAATTCTCTTGAAAATTATCTACTCTTGAAAGAGTGCTATTGCAGGTATAAGATAAGCCGAGTTTTGTATGATAGCATTAATCTACTGCACATCTTGCGTTGTGCCTCTAGCGAAACAATAGCATTGTAAGACGCTAACCATTTGTTTCTTGCTGCCATGTTGGGTTTACAAGCTCTTTATATTACTATAAAGACTGGTGGTCTCTTACACCACCTTTTCACCTTTACTACCAGACAGTAGAAGTTTATTTTCTGTTGCACTTTCCCTCGTATTGCTACGGCCATTAGTTAAATGGAACACTGTCTTACAGCAGCTCGGACTTTCCTCTTGAAAATAATATCAAGTCACTATCTCTTATACCTAATAGAATTATACTGAATTGTCATTTATTATGCCAATTAACGATTGTTCATTACTTATATGGACGATATGAACAATTGTTCTTTTTATTTCAGTTATAATTAACGATTGTTCATATATAATTTTATATTAGTTAACAATTGTTCATAACAAAGCAAAGGAGTCAAAATGCCCGAAAACAGGGAAATCGTAAAAAGAAAAGGGACAAAAGAAAAAATACTAAAAGTATCGACAACCCTCTTTTCTAAGTATGGATACAAAGGTACAAGTGTAAGAAAAATAGCATCTGAAGTTGGTATAAGAGAAAGCGCAATATACAATCATTATAAAAATAAAGAAGCGATATTTTTGGAAGTTGCAAAGAATATTTTTTCTTCACCCTTCTCTTTCAATGATGAAGAAATCAAAGAATTGGCACTCAGAGGCAAAGCATTTTTGCAAAAATATACTATGCAGTATAAGATGCTAACATTTGACAAGAGCAACGAAAACATGTTTAGGTTACTCATGATAGAACTAATGCAAAACAAAAGCCTTAGAGAGCAGTTTATGAGTGAATATCATGATAAAAATATTAAATTACTTTCAGAGGGATTTTTTATTATGATGCAAAATTCATTAATCCGTTCTAGCGATCCAATGCTAATTGCCTATGAGTTTATTAGCACCCTCTTCTATATTAGATTGCAAGTTACACTATTACGATTTGATGCGTATTCTACAAATGCTTTAGCAACACAATTTGAAAAACATGTGGATTTTTTTTGGGAAAGTATAAAGTTTTAAGTAGTTAATACTAAAAAATATTAGATACTAATTAATATTAATTTGTGAATTAAAAAAAAGCAGCCTCTTTCGAGTACTGCTTTAAAATGTGAAGATAATGAATTATTTCGTTTCCATTGCTTTTAAAGCGTACGCTTTACCAAATGCATACGCTTTTTTATTTGCTTCATGTACTTTTTTTGGAACTTTAGAAAGCATTGTTTCTATTAATGACTCTTCTGGAAGTACTCCAGTCATAGTATTTGTAATTGCAAGAGCAACAACAGATTGAGTAATAACATTACCAACCTCTTCTTTTGCAATTGTAATAATAGGAATTTCAATAATTTCCCAAGTTTTTCTGTCTTCATCAGTTGGGTGTACAAGATTTGGATCAACGACAATTTTGTTACCAGGTCTTACACCATTTTTAAATTGATGATATGAAACATCTGCAACAGAAAGCATAAAATCTATTTCACCTTCATTTGCATATGGATAACGAATTTCTTCATCATCAAGAGTAATATCAACAACTGTTGCTCCACCGCGGACTTGAGAAGTATAAGTAGCGGTTTTTAGACCAAAACCACCATTCTTAATCTTACAAGCAGCCATAATCTCACCGGCAAGAAGAACACCTTGTCCTCCAACACCAGTAAATCTTAAAGTATGTCTCATTTATTGCTCCTTATATTTTTTTCTTAAAATCATCTTGAGTGATTTTTGGACGTTCACCTTTTGCAGCTTTTTGAATTTCTGCATACATATCACAATATTCTTCCTGCTCAACTTCTCTTAGCACACCTGTTGGAAAAATATTAAGTTGTTCTTCTTCAGAAAGTGCTTCCCATTTTTTAACAGGGAGGGTAATACTGTCAATCCATTTAAGGTTATCCATAGCAGATAGCATTTTATTTTTACGACCAAGATTAATATGGCAGTTAGAAAAGATATCCATAAATGAAAAACCTTTATGAGAAAAACCTTTTACAAGAATTTTTTCAAGTTTTTTAGGGTCTGTCATTGCTTCACGAGCAACAAAAGATGCCCCTGCCCCAATTGCTAGTTTACAAGCGTCAAAAGTCGGGTCAATATTACCATTCTTTTGAGAAACAGTCCACATACCACGAGGTGTTGTTGGAGATGTTTGTGAGTTTGTAAGACCATAAATAAAGTTATTGATTAAAATGAAATTCAAATCAATGTTACGACGACAACCATGAATAGTGTGGTTACCACCGATTGCAAGACCATCACCATCACCTGCAACAACAATTACATGTGCATGTGGCTTAGCAAGCTTAACACCTGTTGCATATGCAACAGTACGACCATGAGTCGTATGTACAGTGTTACAGTCAATATACGAAGAAAAACGACCAGAACACCCTATTCCAGAAACGATACAAACAGTGTCCATATCCCACCCCATTTTTTCAATTGCACGAATAGTGGCTTTTAGTATAACACCATCTCCACAACCCCAACACCATAGTGTCGGCATTTTATTTACACGCAAATATTTATCATAATTAAATGCCATTAAATCATCTCCTTAACTTTTGCTACCATTTCAGCAGGTGCGATTGGACGACCATTTGCTTTTAGTAGTGTTGTAAAATCATTGCGTTTAATTACACGCTCAATTTCTTTTGAATACTGACCCATATTAAGCTCAGTAACCATTATTCTATTTTCAAATTTTTTACCAATTTCTTCTAAACGGTTAATTGGACTTGGCCATAACATAATTGGTCTAAAAAGTCCTGCTTTGATACCTTCTGAACGAAGTTTTTTAACAGCTTCATAGGCTGCAAGAGCAATCGAACCATACGCAATAATACATACATCTGCATCTTCTAAATCAACTTCTTCATAATCAGGTAAATCATCAAGACCATTATTTTCTAAGTGAACAGTATTGATTTTACCAACTAAACGCTCAATGTTAAATTCACACTGCGTAGCATCTTCGGTTGGAAAACCTTCATCACCATGGTGAAGACCTGTAATATGGTATCTGTATCCTTCAAACATAGGATTTAGCACCGCCGGTTTATTCATTTCAGCTTTATATGGTTTATAATCAGCTGGTTCTCCGTGAAACTTTTCACGGTCAACAATGCTAGCCTCAATCTCTTCAATATCTGGAAGATCAGCTTTTCCGTGCATATGTCCAATAGTCTCATCCAAAAGCATAAATACCGGAGTCATATATTTTTCAGCTAAGTTAAAAGCACGAACACTTTGTGTGTAACATTCAGTCAAAGAACCAGCACATAATGTAATTGACGCATAATCACCATGAGTTGGGTACTGTGCTTGACCAATATCTGCTTGAGAAACACGAGTAGGCAAACCAGTTGATGGACCGCCACGCATTACATTGAAGATCACTAATGGAATTTCAGCAATAAAAGCAAGACCAATTTGTTCAGCTTTTAGTGATATACCAGGACCGGAAGTTGCAGTATACGACTTTGTTCCTGTCATTGAAGCACCAAGCGCAGCAGATATGCCGGCAATTTCGTCTTCCATTTGAATACATGTTCCACCAACCTTTGGTAGCATATCTGAAGATACATGCATAATCTCCGATGATGGTGTAATCGGGTAACCCCCAAAAAATCTAGCACCAGCTTCTACTGCAGCTTTTGCTGCAAGTTCATTACCAGTTGAAATTACTTCTCTTGCCATTACTTAGCTCCTTTTTGTTTCACAGACATATAATTGTTTGCAACAATTTCTTCTTGTCTCTTTTTCGCTTCGTCAGTTAACTTAGCAAAACTTTTTCCAGTAGCTTTTAGCTCTTTTCTATCTGCAACATAGATAGCAAAATCTGGACATGTAAGCTCACACTCATTACATCCAATACAAGCATCTGGATAATCAATAGAGATCATCGCACCAAGTGTTGAAGTCGGTTCATAAACCATTCCAAGTACACCTGAAGGACATACTGATACACAAATATCACATGCTTTACAATTATTTGTGTTCACCCATACAGGTTGATTGCCTGGGTTTTCAGTTTTAAAAGTTCCCATTATTTCTCCTATTATTAAGATACAAATTAACTTTGTATACTACTTTTTGTACTCAGAGAGTATCTAAGTTTTATTAATTTTCTTCTAAAATGTGCTACAATCGCTTCGTAAAATAGCAAAAGTGTTACCTTACGAGGCTCACACAAATAAGAAGACACAAGATTACCTATTTGCCAATACTTCTGCTATGGCTTTTCCAATTTCTGCAGGAGAAACAACAACTTTTACGCCAGCAGCTTCAAGTGCATCCATTTTTTCTTTTGCAGTTCCGGCACTTCCTGAGATGATGGCACCGGCATGACCCATGCGTTTTCCTTTAGGTGCAGTTTGTCCTGCAATAAAGGCAACAACTGGTTTAGTAATCTGTTCTTTAATAAGTTTTGCTGCTTGAATTTCTAAATCGCCACCAATTTCACCAATCATAACAATAGCTTCAGTTTCAGGATCTGCTTCAAACATTGGAAGTATTTGTTTATATGAAAGTCCAATAATTGGATCTCCACCAATACCAACTGCAGTAGTAATTCCAAAACCTTCTTTAACAACTTGGTTCGCACCTTCATAAGTTAATGTACCAGACTTGGAAATAAGTCCAACATTCCCTTTTTTGAAAATCATACCCGGCATAATTCCAATTTTACATTCATCAGCTGTAATAATACCAGGACAGTTTGGTCCAATTGTTTTCATACTGTGTTTTGTAGCATACTGTTTCGCATACATCATATCTTTTACCGGCGCACCTTCTGTAATAATGACAGCAAGTTCAATACCCGCATCAGCAGCTTCCATTACAGCATCTGCAACAAATGCAGGTGGAACAAAAACCATAGAAACAGTAGCTCCAGTTGATGCAACTGCATCTTTTACTGTGTTAAAAACTGGTTTACCAAGATGTGTTTCTCCACCTTTGTTTGGTGTTACCCCACCGACAATTTTGGTACCATAAGCAAGACATTGTTCCGCATGAAAAGTACCTTCTTTACCAGTAAAACCTTGAACAATAACTTTTGTATCTTTATTTACTAAAATAGACATATTTTATAATTCTCCTTTTGCTGCAGCTACTGCTTTTGCTGCACCATCTGCTAAATCTGTAGCAGGAATAACATTGGCAATATTTGCATTTTTAAGAATCTCTGCTGCCTCAGGTGCATTTGTACCATCAAGACGGACAATAACAGGAACATGAACATCTACGAGCTTTGTAGCTTCTAAAATACCATTTGCAATACGGTCACATCTTACAATACCACCAAATATATTTACAAAAATTGCTTTTACATTTGGGTTTTTAAGAATAATTTCAAATCCTTTTGCAACAGTTTCAGCATTCGCAGAACCACCGACATCAAGAAAGTTTGCAGGTGTACCACCCATGTAATTAATTGTATCCATAGTTCCCATCGCAAGACCGGCGCCATTAACCATACAACCTATTTCACCATCAAGAGCAATGTAGGAAAGACCATATTGGCTTGCTTCTCTTTCATCTGGATCTTCTTCAGAAATATCTCTCATATCTTCGAGTTCAGGATGACGACCAAGTGCTGAATCGTCAAAACCCATTTTACCGTCGAGTGCAATGAAGTCCCCTGCTCCGGTTTTGACTAATGGATTGATTTCAATCATCTCTGCATCTTTATCCATGTATACTTTATAAAGTTTTGAAGCAAAATCAATCATTTTACGCTGTTCTTTTTTATCTGTAATTCCAAGACCAAAAACTAATTCACGACCATGAAATCCCTGAAATCCAATAGAAGGATCAATTGTCACTTTAATAATTTTTTCCGGTGTTTTTTCTGCTACAGTTTCAATGTCCATTCCACCTTCTGTAGAAGCCATGATAATCGGCATCTCTTGTGCACGGTCAAGAACTACAGAAAGGTACAACTCGTCTTTTATATCAGCACCTTCTTCTATATATACTTTTTGAACAAGCTTCCCTTCTGGTCCAGTTTGGTGTGTAATAAGTGTCATACCTAAAATTTCACTTGCTAATTCTCTTACTTCATCTAATGATTTTGCAAGCTTAACACCACCACCAAGTCCGCGTCCACCAGCATGTATTTGTGCTTTTACAACCCAAATATCTCCACCTAATTTTTCCGCATTTCTTACTGCTTCATCTGGTGTATTTGCTATAATACCTCTAGGTGTAGGAACACCATACTGAGCAAAAATTTGTTTTGCTTGATATTCATGTATATTCATCTATTCTCCTTGTTTTAAGTTGGGTTCTTGATTACGCTTTTGGTGCAATCATCTCTTCTGGTTTAACATATTCGTCAAACTGTTCAGGTGTTAAAAGACCTAGTTCAACGGCAGTTTCTTTTAATGTTGAATTATTTGCATGCGCAGTTTTTGCGATTTTTGCCGCATTTTCATACCCAATATACGGATTAAGTGCAGTTACAAGCATTAGCGAGTCATGTAAATAATGGTCTATTTTACTTGCGACTGGTTCAATACCAACGGCCGCATTATCATTAAATGAAACAATAGAATCACTTAAAAGACGCACAGATTGTAAAAAGTTATAAGCTATAACAGGTTTAAATACATTGAGTTCAAAATTACCTTGTGAAGCGGCAAAACCGATCGTCGCATCATTACCCATAACCTGACAAGTTACCATAGTAACAGCTTCACTTTGTGTAGGATTTACCTTACCCGGCATAATAGAGCTTCCCGGTTCATTAGCAGGGATTTCAATTTCACCGAGACCACAACGCGGACCAGAAGCGAGCCATCGTACATCATTTGCTATTTTCATCATATCAGCAGCAAGTGCTTTTAATGCACCGTGTGCAAATACTAGAGCATCGTGTGATGTCAATGCATGAAATTTATTTGGAGCAGTAATAAAATCATGCCCCGTAAGCTCTGAAAGTTTTTTTGCAACTCTTTGCCCTAGTTCGGGATGAGCATTCAATCCTGTACCGACAGCAGTACCACCAAGTGCTAATTCACGAACAGCATTAAGTGAATCTTCTGCCATTTTCTCACATTTATTAAGCATTTCTACCCATCCGCTTATCTCTTGTCCAAGCGTTAATGGTGTTGCATCCTGTAAGTGTGTACGCCCTATTTTTACAATATGCGCGAATGCTTCACTTTTTGCCTGTAATGTTGCTTTAAGTTTTTGAATTGCAGGAAGCAACTGCTCTTCAACTGCTATAACGGAGGCTACATGTAACGCAGTCGGATAGGTGTCATTTGAAGATTGTGATTTGTTTACATCATCATTGGGATGGACAAGTTTCTCTTTTGTAAAATCTCCACCTAAAATTTCTGTTGCACGGTTTGCAAGAACTTCATTATTGTTCATATTTGACTGTGTACCTGAGCCTGTTTGCCACACAACTAATGGATAATTTCCATCAAGTTTTCCTGCTAACATATCATCAGCAGCCTCCGCGATAGCATCTGCTTTTTTACCATCAAGTTTTCCAAGGTCTTTATTTACTAATGCAACCGCTTTTTTTAAGTAAGAAAATGCACGAGTAATTTCATACGGCATTTTCTCTTCACCAATTTTAAAATTTTGAATACTTCTTTGTGTTTGAGCACCCCAGTAAGCATCTTGCGGTACTTCAATTTCTCCCATTGTATCTTTTTCTATACGAGTTTTCATTCTTTATTTTCCTTCAAAAAATTTATTTTCATTTAAAGTATCTATTAAATCCTGCACAGACTTGCAAGATTGAGCAAACATTGCGTTTTCTTTTTCATCTAATGTTACTTCTATTATTTTCTCAGCACCTTTGGCACCAAGCATAACAGGAACACCTGAAACAACATCACTATAACCGTATTCGCCTTCTAAACATACTGCACATGGATGAATTTGTTTTGTGTCTTTAAGTATTGCATCTACCATAATTGCCGTTGATTTTGCAGGTGCATAATAGGCTGAACCTGTTTTCAAATACCCAACTATTTCAGCACCGCCATGGCGTGTTCTGTCTACTATTTCTGCAATTTCATCATGTGTTAAAACATCAGTAAGTGGTACACCTGCTACAGTTGAATAACGAGGGAGAGGAACCATGTCGTCACCATGACCACCCATTACTGAAGCACGAATCTGTCCACCACCATAACCAAGTTTTTCCTGAATAAAGGCTGCCATTCTGGAACTGTCTAAAATTCCCGCCATTCCAATAACACGACTTCTATCAAAACCACTCTCTTTGAGTGCTACATATGTCATCGCATCAAGTGGATTAGAAACTATAATAACAATCGCATTTGGAGAATATTTGGCAATACCTTGTATAACTTCTTTGGTAATTTTTGCATTTATCATCAATAAATCATCACGACTCATACCCGGTAATCTTGGGCTTCCTGCAGTTACTACAACGACATCACAATTAACTAAATCTGACATCTCCTCTGCAACGCTTACCACAGTATGACTGCGCACAGCAGAAGCTGCCTGAGACATATCAAGAGCCTTTCCTTTTGCCACATCTATTTTGTTGTCACGAAGTATAATTTCATGACATGATCCAAGCATTGCCAGAGAGTAAGCTACTGTCGCGCCAACATTACCGGCACCTACTATCCCTACTCTTTTTCCTTGACTCATATATGCTCCTTAATATTAAATACTATAAGGTGTGTTAATTTCACCTTTTATATACAGTTTATGCTATCTAAGTTGCATAGAAAAAGTGAAAACTACACGCATATAGCATGTAGTTTTAAGTAGTGAGTTAACTATATCGCGTCAATAATTGCGTTAAGTGTTGCAGATGGACGCATAGCAGCTGTTGCTTTTGCTTCATCTGGTTTATAATATCCACCAATATCTTTTGGTGAACCTTCAGCAGCTAATAATTCTGCCATAATTTTTTCTTCATTTTCAACTAAAGCTTTTACTACAGGAATAAATTTAGCAGACAATTCTGCATTATCACTGTCAGCTAAATCTTGTGCCCAATATTGTGCAACAAAAAAGTGAGATGCTTTATTGTCAGGTTCACCGACTTTTCTTGAAGGTACTTTGTTATTATCAAGATATCTATTGTTTGCAACATCTAATGCAGCTGTAACAGCTTCAAGCTTTTCATTTGGATGTTTATGCTCAATATATCTTAATGATTCTGCAAGTGCCAAAAATTCACCAAGTGAATCCCATCGTAAGTGCCCTTCAGCCAAAAATTGATCTACATGTTTAGGAGCAGATCCACCAGCACCTGTTTCAAATAGTCCACCACCAGCTAATAGTGGAACAATTGATAGCATTTTTGCAGAAGTTCCTAGTTCTAAAATTGGGTACATATCTGTTAGATAATCTCTAAGAACATTACCAGTTACAGAAATTGTATCTTTCCCTTCTCTAACTCGAGCATTTGTGTAATTAGTTGCTGATTCAACATCCATAATTGAAAGCTCTAAACCTGAAGTATCATGATCTTTTAAGTACTCATTTACCTTTTTAATCATATTAGCATCATGCGCACGATTTTCATCTAACCAAAATACTGCTGGATTTCCAGTTATACGAGCACGCTCTACTGCAAGACGAACCCAATCTTTAATTGGAATATCTTTTGCACGGCTCATTCTGTAAATATCGCCCTTTTCAACATTATGAGTCATAAGAATGCGACCTTGCGCATCTTTAACTTCCATAACACCATTTTCAGGAACTTCAATAGTTGTAGGATGAGAACCATACTCTTCAGCTTTTTGTGCCATAAGACCAACATTCGATACATTACCCATAGTAGTAACATCATATTGACCATTTTTTACACAATCTTCAACCATCGGACGATAAAAATCAGCATAACAACGATCTGGAATTACCGCTACACATTCTTCAGTTTTACCATCTTTATTCCACATTTTACCACCATCACGAATAACAACTGGCATTGAAGCATCAATAATAATATCATTTGAAGCGTGTAGGTTAGTAATGCCATTATCTGAATCAACCATAGCTATATTTACTGAACCATTATTGATAACATCTTTAATTGCAGCTAAAATTTCATCTTTTTTATCTGAGTTTTCCAATTTGATTTCTAAATCGCCAAGACCCAAATTAGCATTCACATCAAGCTTAGCAAATTCATCTGCATATTTAGTAAAGACATCTTCAAAAAATACTTCAACAGCATGACCAAACATAATTGGATCAGAAACTTTCATCATAGTTGCTTTTAAATGTAGTGACCACAAAACACCATTTGCTTTTGCTTCTTCAATTGATTTTTTGAAAAATGCACGCAATGCTTTTGCAGACATATATGTTGCATCTAAAATTTCTTTATCTCTTGCATCTACTGTTCTTAGAACTTTGCCGTTTAATTCTATCGTCATATTTTGTTCACTATCGACAATGATAGATTGTTCATTTTCATAAAAATCACCATGCTCCATAGAAGTTACATATGTTTTTGAATTTTCTGAAAATGGGCGTAGTTTATGTGGATTTTTCTTTGCAAAATTTTTAACCGCAAGAGCAGCTCGTCTATCTGAGTTACCTTCACGAAGAACAGGGTTAACAGCTGACCCTAAACAAGTTGAATATTTTGCCTGAACTGTTTTTTCTTCTTCAGTTTCAGGATTTTCAGGATATTCTGGTAAAGCATATCCTTTTTCTTTAAGTTCAGCAATACACTCTTTAAGCTGAGGAATTGATGCAGAGATATTTGGTAATTTAATAATGTTACCTTCTGGCTGCTTAACGACTGTACCCAAATAAGCCAATTCATCAGCTATTTTTTGATCATCTTTAAGGTATTCACCCATTGTAGCTATAACTCTACCTGCTAAAGAGATATCTCTTGCTTCTACTTCTACCCCGCCTGCTGCACAAAATTTTTGTACAATTGGCAATAATGAATATGTTGCTAAAGCCGGAGCCTCATCAATTTTAGACCAAATAATTTTTGACATGTTCTGTCCTCGTGAATAATATTTTTATTCATAATTTTTTACGCTTTATGAATTTTACAATTTAAATAATAACACTAAGATAGGCAATATTAGCAAACACGACTAAAAAATTACACTATATTTCTATTTTGTTTCATTTTGTAGCACGCTTAATATTGCGTAAATGTGTAGAATAGTTACATGTGAAATCATGAGTTCCCTTTTTAGATTTCATAAAATAAAGATAATTTGTTTTTTTTGGAAAGATTGCTGCTCTGATGGCATCTACGCTTACATTGCAAACAGGTATGCTCGGAAGACCGTTATGCCTATAGGTGTTATAAGTACTTGTATCATGTTTAATCCTATAAGGTGTTACTCTTTGATGAGAATACTTTCCATAATTAAGTGTACCATCCATTTGGAGTTTCATTCCTTTGTTTATTCTATTATATATGACAGAACTCACAAGAGGCATTTCGGCTGTGTTAGCTGACTCTTTTTGTATTATTGAGGCTATTGTTATATATTGAAACCACTTTTTTTCATTATAAGTGCCAAAAAACTTTATAGAAAGTGCTTTCATTTGTTTATGTGAGGTATTAAGTAACACTTTCATAAGCTCTTTTTCTGTGATACCTATAGGCAACTTATAGGTATCAGGGACTAATGCGCCCTCTTTTACTGGTGTATATTTATCAAATTCATTTTGCAGTTTTGTTCTGTTAAGATGTAAATTCTTTGCCAGTTGATTTAAAAACACATAAGTCGTTTCCCCAGGAATAAGTGTTACATTTTGTAAAGCTGCTTTTGATATTGTAAGTTTATATAAAAAATCTGCTTTTGTATTGACATTTGTCTGCATATTTATCCATCCACTTTGTGGAGAGCCTAAGAGCCTTAATAGTAAAGAATCAATTTTACAAACATCATAATTTTTTGACTGCAATTGTGTTATAATTTTATTAATAGAGCCTGCAGGAATGTAGAGAACTTTTGGTGTGTAAATAGGTTTATTAAGGTAATGGATGAGAGAGAAAACAATCATAAAAATTATTGATACAACATATGTAAGTATTGTGAGTTTTTTTATTTTCATGCTTATTCTTCTTATTAGTTTATTTGTAGTTTTGCAAAATGGATTATATCTTGATAATGTTTCTATATCAAATATTCATGCAAAAAATATTTATATTAAATGGGACAATAAAATTAATGTCTCTATGCAAGAGTTACAAATTGACACCAAAAAAGACAAAACGAAGCTTACTATTCCTTTTACTTTTAAAGAAGTTAGTAAGTATATTAAAATTATTTCACAAACTACAAACTGGTTTCATTCTATCGTTATTAGCAGTATTCAAATCGGAGATACTTCAGGCTCATTTAAATATACAAATGATGATCAAGGCTTTTTAGTCCTTCAATCTCCAACACTTCAACTAAAATCAAATATTTACTTTCATTCTCGTTTTCTTAAAATTTTAATTAACAACTTTGAAGATAAAAAAAAATCACTTCAGGGAAAAGGTATTATAGTTTTCGACACAGATACAAAAAGAATATATACAAAAATAAATCTTGATATTCACAAAGATGCAAATTTAACTATTTATTCAATGTCAGATTCAAAGCATCTTGTATACAATGTTGTGAGTAATCAAAATATAACTAACATTTCTCATTTAATCAAAATAGCACATTTGCCTAAAGAAGTCATATACTGTGTATATACTGCTATAAAAATGAACTATTTAAGTATTAATGAATTTCACGGTTTTATTAATTACAATGATATGCAAAATGCCTACAAAAATATACATGTAAAGGCAAGTATTACACAGTTGAACTATACATACAACCCAAAACTTGATGCTGTTCATACACCACAAACAAATCTTGAGTTTAAAAATGGTATATTATATATAAGACCGCAAAATCCACATTCATATAGTATGGATTTAGGAAAAAGTTGGTTAAAAATAGATTTTTCTCAAAAAGAAGAGTTACTGACTTTATATCTGTTATTTGATGGATCACTCAACAAGGACATGTTACATGTACTCAACACCTATAAAATAAAACTCCCTTTTTTACAAAGAAAAGGCAAGGTTGACACAAATTTGACTATAACAGTAAATCTTCGAACTATAGATGTAAATGCAAAAGGAAATTTTTATACCAAAAAGGCTAATTTTGACTACCTTGGTCTCAATATAGACATTTATAATGCTCATATACAGCTTGATAATTATGATGTGCTTATTGATAAAATGAATGCACAATACAAACATATAGCGCAGGCTGATGTACATGTAAGGTTTAATGCAAAAAAAGCTATTGGCACCATTCATCTTGATTTCAACAAAATAAATTCCAATGGCTTGTCACTAATAACAAATCAGCAACCTTTACATGTAACATATAACATTAATCCTAACCAGGACACAATTGATATTCAAGCATCCAAATGGAAATTTAAAACGCAAACAATATCCTTGGACAAACTTTTAGTTGATTTTAATTTAAACACACTTAAGGCAAATATACCTATAGTGTTTTTTAAGGTTGGTACACTGGCTAGCGGTTATATGAATGGCGTGATAAATTTAAAAACATCAAAAATGAATTTTGATGTTGATTTATTAAAATTACAATATAGTGGCATCAAACTTTCTCAAACGACAACACCGTTGCGGGTACAATATGATAAGATTCTATCTGTTTCTTCTAGTAAAGAAATCTTTTTTACTGTAAACGGTTCAGAATATAAAGCGAAGAACTTCTCTATAGATTTTAAAAATGAGAGTATTTTCTTAAAACATACATTTTTAGAAATAAGCCAATATATTAGCACAAAAATTTATGCTAATTATGATTTTAATTCTAAAAAATCACATATAAGTCTGAGTGATTTTATATTAAAAAACCCTAAAACAGGAAAGACACTCTATAAAAATAATAAAATTCTACTTGGGGGGTACATAGATGGTAAAAATATTACAATTGATTCAAAAGAGTTAGGGGCTATATTTGTTTTAAATAATGATGAGTGGAGATTAACGCTCAACTCTATTGCTTCTATTGCACAAAAATCACAATTTTTGCGCAAATATAAACTTGATGACGGTGAAATCAGCTTCTATAAAAAAAGTGATGCTCTTTATACCCATTTTCAAGCAAATATATTATACCCTTATCCCTTACTTGTGGATAAAAATAAAGAAATTTCCAAGTATACAATTTCAGGGAAAATTACAAAAGAACAAAAAATTTATCTTAGAATCAATAAAAATATCAATGTAAAAATTGATAAAGATGTAAAAATTAAAATACATGATAGCGGTCTCAACATAGATAAGATAATAGATTTTACAAAACAAATAATAACATCTAATACAACAGCTAAAAGTGACTTTAAGTTATCAGTCGATGCAATAAATTCATACTTATATCTTGGAAACAATAGATATGCTATTTCTGATGCGATGCACCTACAGTATTACAATAATATTGTAACGGCACAGCTCACATACAGAAAAGGAAATGCCGGATTTAAACTTCAAAACAATACTTTTCATCTCTATGGAAAGAATTTTGATGATAAATTTATGGAAAAACTTTTCGTCCTTTCTAAATTCAGCGGAGGAAGATTAGATTTTTCTATGAATGGAACACTTGACGATTATCAAGGTATTTTTTACATGAATGATACTAATATGCTTGATTATAAGCTTTTAAATAATGTTTTAGCCTTTATTAACACTGTTCCTTCTCTTGTTACTTTTTCATTACCTGGTTACAATAAAAAAGGCTTACATGTAAACAATGCCTATGTAAAATTTCATGCCAAAAAAGGTGTTTTTGATATTTCAGACATATATTTAGAATCTAAGGAAATGACAATACTTGGTAAAGGAAACGCGAATGTAAAAAAGAATACTATAGATTTGACATTAAATTTAAAAACAGACTTAGGAAGTAATTTATCAAAGATACCTCTTGTAGGCTATATTATATTTGATGGAAAGAGTATATCAACTACTTTAAAAGTAAGTGGAAAACTTAATGACCCTACTGTCAATACAATGCTTGCTAAAGATATTGTAGTAGCACCTTTAAATATTATAAAAAGAACACTTACCCTTCCTTATGAGCTTCTTAAAAAGCTCTACTGAAAAACCAATTATTCATTTCTGAGGACAGTAAGAATATTTACTTCGCTTGCTTTTTTTGCTGGGTAATATGAAGAAGCGATAACAATACCAAAAGCACCGAGCACAATGAAAGTAAAATCCTGCAGTGTTAAATCAAGAGGGAGTCTTGAAGTAGGATAGACATCTTTAGGTAAGTGCACAATATCAAAAGTACTCAACATCCAAATACCACTTAACCCAAGAACTATACCTGCTAAAATACCGGTAATACCAATCACAATACCAAGATATAAAAAAACTTTTTTAATTTCAGATGTAGTAGCTCCTAGTGAAAGTAGCAATGCAATTTCACCTCTTCTATTCATAACTGTCATTAAAAGTGAAGATATAATGTTGATTGAAGCTATAAGAATTATAAGCATTAATACAATAAAAAGAGATGTTTTTTCCATCTCAAGTGCAGCAAAAAAATTCACATTATCTTCCCACCAACCTTTAATACTAACACTAATAGGTAACTCTTTTTTAATTTTTGCTATATCGGCTCGTGGATATTTTGAAAATATATGTATCCCATCATACTGATTGTAAGCCATATGATTTATCGCTCGCATTGCTTCTAAGGTTGTATATGAATAGGCTTTATCATATGCAGCAAGTCCTGAATCAAAAACTGATTTTATTTTAAATCTTTTAATTTTAGGAGTAATTGAAAGTCCACCAGGTTCTACATTTGTAAATATATACATAAGTTTATCATCAGTATGCAAATTAAACTCTTCTTTGAGGCTTTTCCCTATGAGTACATCAAATTTTTTAAATGTATGTCCTGTAATTGCTTTTGATAGTACTGAGTTCACTTGTGCTTCATCTTTGAAGTTGACACCAAAAAGATATCCACCTTCAAGTTTTGAACCACTTCTTGTCATTACTGAAGATTGAATATATGGGCTAAAATGTAAATGTGGGAATTTTTCTTCTAAATCTATAAGCAGATTACTATTCACTGCACCATAAAATTTTGGAATAATCGTTAAAGGGTAGTTCATAACAGTAAGTTTATCTTTAAACTCTTTATCAAATCCATTCATTAGTGCCATAGCAATAAGTAACACCATGACACCAAGCGTAATCCCTAGAAAAGCAAGGAGAGCAGAAATAAAGATAAAAGGTTGGTCTTTGTCAAAACGCAAAAACCTCTTGACCAAATAAGAAACTATTGACTTTTTCAAGAAGCAAAAACACCTTTTTTAGGACCACTTTTTCCACAGCATTGTTTATACTTTTTACCGCTTCCACATGGGCAAGGATCATTTCTTGCAATTTTTTTACCTATCACAAAATCATCTTCAGTGTCAATATCTACATTATCACGGCGATTGAACTGAATTAACGCTTCTTGGGCTTTTTTCTCTTCTTCAAGTTGTTGAGAAATCCTAGCAGCTTCTTCCTCTGGCGATTCCATTTGGAACTGTATAATCTGCAGAGTTCTGATTGTATTGAATTTTATATCATTAATCAATTCACTAAAAAGATTAAAACTTTCTTTTTTATACTCAACCAAAGGATCTTTTTGATTATATGCACGCAAACGAATTCCTGTTTTCATATTGTCCATTGCATAAAGATGTTCACGCCATGCATTATCTAATTCTTTCAAATAAAATTCTTTTTCTATATCTGTTCTTGTTGCATCATCTAAAACACCCATTTTTTCATCATAAGCAGTTTTTAACAATTCTACGAGTTTCGCATATAATTCTTCATATTCTAAATCTTGTAGTTGATCAATATTTACATCAAAGTTTATCTCTTCTTTCATTAAAAGTATTAATTTTTCAAAATCAAAATCTTCTTTATCCGCACTAGGGAAAATATTTGTTTGAGCAAGAAGATGTGCCACATATTCTTCTCTAATTTCATTAATTTTTGCACCAATATTATATTCTTCACTTAAAAGCTGATTTCTGAATTTATATACGATTTTTCTTTGTTCGTTGGCAACATCATCATATTCGACAATCTGTTTACGCCCTTCATAGTGCATATTTTCAACTTTTTTCTGTGCTTTTTCAACAGCACGAGTTACCATTCTTGATTCTATATATTCACCATCTTCAACACCAAGTCTTTCCATTATAGACTTAATTTTATCACTACCAAATATGCGTAAAAGATTATCTTCAAGAGATAAATAAAATTGTGTAGTTCCTGGATCACCTTGACGCCCTGAACGACCTCTTAACTGGTTGTCTATCCGACGATTTTCATGCCTTTCTGTCCCGACAATATATAAACCGCCAAGATCTGTTACTTCCTCATTTACTTTAATGTCAACACCACGCCCTGCCATATTTGTTGCAATAGTCACAGCACCTTTTGCTCCAGCATTTTTAATTATTTCACCCTCTTGTGCGTGATTTTTTGCGTTTAACACCGTATGGGCAATTTTTTCACGCTTGAGTACTTCATGTAAAACTTCAGATTTTTCAATGGAAGCAGTTCCTATAAGAACCGGTTGCCCTGTTTTACTGAGCTTTTTAATAGTTTCAATAACAGCATCAAACTTTTCTTGCTCAGTTTTGTAAATAAGGTCGTTAAAGTCACCTCTAGTTATTGGAATATTTGTAGGAATAGAAACAACATCTAAATTATAAATTTGTGCAAACTCTGTTGCTTCTGTTTCTGCTGTTCCTGTCATGCCTGCTAATTTATCATACATTCTAAAGTAGTTTTGAAATGTGATATCGGCAAGTGTTTGTGTCTCTTCTTTAATTTCAACACCTTCTTTTGCTTCAAGTGCTTGGTGTAGACCCTCAGAAAAACGACGACCTTCACTCAACCTTCCTGTAAATTCATCTACAATAACCACTTCATCATCATTTACAACATAATCAACATCTTTTTCAAAAAGATAGTTTGCTTTTAAGGCTTGATCGAGTGCATGTGGTAGTGAAGAATTTTCTATACTGTAAAGATTTTCAACACCAAATAACTCTTCAGCTTTTGTAATACCCTCTTCTGTAATTAAAACAAGTTTATCTTTTTCATCAACGGTAAAATGCTCATCTTTGTTTAACTGCAGAGCAATTTGGTTCGCTCGAACATAATCTTGCATATTTCTATTTGTAGGACCAGAAATAATCAAAGGTGTTCTCGCTTCATCAATCAAAATAGAGTCAACTTCATCTACAATAACAAAGTTATGTCCACGCTGTACCATTTGATCTTTAGAGTAGCTCATATTATCACGAAGATAATCAAAACCAAATTCATTATTTGTTCCATAGGTTATATCTGCATCATAAGCAGCTTTTTTCTCAACAGGGTCATGCATATCTTCCAATATTGTTCCTACACTATAACCCAGAAAATTATAGAGTACACCCATCTCTTTTGCATCGCGAGAAGCCAAGTAGTCATTGACTGTCACTAAATGAACACCCTTACCTGTCATTGCGTTAAGTGTAATGGCAAGCGTGGCTACTAAGGTTTTTCCTTCGCCGGTTTTCATTTCGGCAATTCTGCCCTCATGTAAAACCATACCACCTATAAGCTGTACATCAAAATGGCGCATATTCAAAACGCGTTTTGAGGCTTCTCTTGTTATAGCAAAAGAGTCGTATAAAACATCATCTAAACTTTTTTCACCGCTTCGTACGCTTTGTTTTAAATTTTCAAAAGCATTTTTGAGCTCATCATCGCTTAAAACTTCATATTTACTTTCAAGATCATTAATCTTTTTGATTTTTTTCGTATATTTTTTTAATTCTCGGTCATTTGCAGTACCAAATACCTTACCCATGAATGCTTGTAGCATTTGCAACCTTATTATTGTTACTATATAATTTCTCATATAGTAATCGCTGAAATTATCCTAATTTTATCACATTAAATCTAATAAATAGTATAAATGAATAATTTGCTATAATTTCCTTTTAAAGGATTACAATGAAAAGAATAGTTTTAGCTGTATTATTAGCAACATCTACCTATGCAAACATCAAAAATCTCAACAGTTTTGAAGCTGATTTTTCACAAAATATTACGGATGACAAAGGTGTAAAAATAACATACAACGGTCATATAACAGCCTCTAAACCGCAGTTTGCTTTATGGAAGTATCTCAAGCCAATTCAAAAAAGTGTATATATATTGTCCAATAAAATTGTTGTGATTGAACCAGATTTAGAACAAGCCATTATTAAACATCTCAGAGGAAATTTTGACTTTTTTAAGATTATCCACAATGCAAAAAAAATTGATAAAAACAAATATTTGGCAAAATTTAAAGATAAAGAATACATAATAGAAACAGAAAACTCTACAATAAAGTCTATTTCTTATAAAGATGAGTTGGGAAATAATATAAAAATAATATTTAAAAATCAGATAGAAAATAAAAAAATACCAAAAGAAAGGTATATCCCTCATATTCCGAATGAATATGATGTTGTCACAGAGTAATAAACGAATCTACTCCGTTTATTGCACTGTGAATTTAATTCTGCATACAGCTAGTTAAGTTTGGCAAAAACGGATTTAGTCCGTTTATTGCACTGTGAATTTAATTCAACTTGTAATCTTTGATAAGGTTGAAGTTTAAATATTTATAAATATCATCTTCTTTGCCTTGTATTTTTTTAGTTAATGTGATGTATTCTTCTTTTGTTGGAATTTTTCCAAGAAGTGCACATACGGCTGCAAGTTCTGCAGAGCCAAGATAAACTTGTGCGCCTTTTCCTAAACGGTTGTCAAAATTACGAGTTGATGTAGAAAATACAATCGCATTATCAGCAACGCGCGCTTGATTCCCCATACATAACGAACACCCAGGGATTTCAGTACGAGCACCCGCTGCACCAAAAAGTGCATAATACCCATCTTCTATAAGTTGTTTCTCATCCATTTTTGTTGGAGGGCAAACCCATAAACGAGTAGGAACAGGACCTTCACCTTTTAGTACTTCACCAAGTGCACGGTAGTGACCGATATTTGTCATACAAGAACCGACAAACACTTCATCAATCGTATGTGGACGCTTTGAATCAGCTAAAATTTCAGAAAGTGTTGCCACATCATCCGGATCATTAGGACATGCCAAAATTGGTTCTGTAATTTGATCTAAATCAATTTCAATTACTGCTGCATATTCTGCATCTTCATCAGCTTTCATGAGTTCTGGTTTTTCTAACCACTCTTCCATTTTTGCAATACGACGACGAAGTGTTCTATGGTCTTCATACCCTGCTTCAATCATTTGATCGAGTAATACAATGTTTGATTTCAAGTATTCAACAATAGGTTCTTTGTTTAACTGTACCGTACATGCCGCGGCAGAACGCTCAGCTGAAGCATCTGAGAGTTCAAATGCTTGCTCGGCTTTGAGTTCAGGTAGCCCTTGAATCTCTAAAATACGACCGGCAAAGATATTTTTCTTTCCTTTTTTCTCAACTGTTAAGAGACCTTCTTGAATCGCTTGATGAGGGATAGCATTTACAAGATCACGAAGCGTGATACCCGGTTGCATTTTCCCTTTAAATTTCACTAAAACAGACTCAGGCATCGTTAAAGGCATAGAACCTGTAACTGCAGCAAATGCAACGATTCCAGAACCACCAGGAAATGATATACCGATAGGAAAACGAGTATGGCTGTCTGCACCAGTACCAACAGCATCCGGAAGAACCATTCTATTTAGCCATGAGTGAATGACACCATCACCCGGACGAAGTGCAACACCTGAACGGTTTGCTATAAAGTCAGGCAAAGTATGGTGCATTTTTACATCAGATGGCTTTGGATATGCTGCCGTGTGACAAAATGATTGTAATACAAAATCAGCATTAAAACCAAGTGCTGCAAGTTCTTTAATCTCATCTCTTGTCATAGGACCAGTTGTATCTTGAGAGCCAACAGTACTCATTTGAGGTTCACAGTACATACCGGGACGAACACCATCAATTCCACAAGCTTTACCTACCATTTTTTGTGCTAAAGTATAGCCTTTGTCTGTATCTATAGGCTGATTAGCAGTTAAGAAAATATCACTAGAACCTTTTCCTAAAACACTACGAGCTTTCATTGTTAAACCGCGTCCAATAATAAGTGGAATACGCCCGCCGGCACGAACTTCATCAGTAATAGTATTTGGATTCAATGTAAATGTAGCAATACACTCACCATTTTTATGCGCTTCACCTTTGTATGGATAAATATCAATAACATCACCCGTTTCCATTTTAGAAACATCTAATTCTAGTGGCAGCGCACCTGAATCTTCAGCAGTTGCAAAGAAAATAGGAGCAATAGTGCTTCCTAAAATTACGCCTCCCGTTCTTTTGTTTGGAACACCGGGAATATCTTCACCCATATGCCATTGCACAGAGTTAATCCCTGATTTTCTAGAACTCCCCGTACCGACAACATCACCAACATAGGCAACAGGATGACCTAACTCTTTTAACTTTTTAATAGTTCCGATAGGATTTTCCATTTTTGCCGCAAGCATAGAATTTGCATGCAAAGGAATATCTGAACGCGTAAATGCTTCAGAGGCAGGAGATAAATCATCCGTATTAGTTTCACCGGGAACTTTAAATACTGTTACGGTTATTTTTTCAGGTAATTTAGGTTTATGCGTAAACCAATCAGCATTTGCCCAAGCAGTTAATACTTCGCTTGCCGCAGTAACACCTTTTTTATGCAATTCTTCAACATCATTAAATGCATCATACACAAGTAAGGTATTTGAAAGTGCTTCAATGGCTGCTGCAACAACTTTAACATTTTTAGAAGTTAACGCATCAATCATTGGTTTAACATTATATCCACCAAGCATAGTGCCAAGCATTTGTACGGCTTTTTCAGCTGGAATTACGCTCACATGATGTGCTTCACTTGCTATTTCATTTAAAAAAGCAGCTTTTACATACGCAGCATCATCTACACCGGGAGAAACTCGGTTCTCTAAAAGATCAAGCATCTGTGCAACATCTTCGCCTGTTTTTATAAATTCTATCACTTCTACTGTTTGTTCTGCAGTAAGAGGTAGAGGAGGAACACCAAGTGCTTCTCTTTCTTCCACATGTGCTTTATAAGCTTCTCTAAATCCCATAATATTTCCTATTGTCAGTTTAATTTGCAGATATTATAGCTAAAAGATATGTAATGATTTCAAGAGTGTTACTTATGTAAACACTTATATTTTATGAAATTTATTTATTGTAGGAAAAAGTAACACTTAGATTTTTCGTCTTGCAATCTCATCACATAAAACCTCTCTATCCCTACCACTATAGTTGTTTTTTAACCATAAAAGGTAAGAATCAGGTAATTCACTATAGAGCATACCTTTGTATTGCCCAAAGCTAATTTTTTCACCATTTTTTTGAACGGCTAGTGATTCTTCGGTAAGAGCATTTACATGTAAGGTGTCTAATAATTTTATAAACTCTTGATATTGTAAGTTTTTATTGATACTAAAAGTGTAGGTATTAAAATCAAAATAGCCATTCCTCACATCTACGAAATGCTCAATCTCTTGAATTTGCTCAACACTAAGTTCTTCAAGATTTTTTACATGTACACAAAAAGAATTTTTGTTTTTCGTAAATATGAAATGTGGCGTAGGCATTATAAAATTTCTCTCACGCCTTTTGCATTTGGAGCAGAAAGAATGCCTTCATGTTCTAACTGTTCTATTACTCTTGCAGAACGATTATAGCCAATTTGTAGTTTCCTCTGCAAGTACGAAATAGATGTCTTTTTATCATTAAAAATAACATTTTTAGCATCTTCAAAGAGAGGGTCAAGTTCTTCATAGCTTTCAGCCGATGAAGATGAACTACCCTCTCCTTGCGTATCTTCTATTAAAAAGCTTTTGTCATAGTTTGGTTCTCGTTGTTCTTTTATAAAATCTACTATTTTTTCTATCTCTTCCTCTGTTGCCCAAGGCGCATGTAAACGCACAAGTCCAGTTGAACCAGGAGGAGTAAAAAGCATATCACCTCGACCAAGTAAAGATTCTGCACCCATCTGATCTAAAATGATTTTAGAATCAATCTTTTGCCCTACTCTATAAGATATGCGTGAAGGTAAATTCGCTTTAATTAGTCCTGTGACAACATCCACAGAAGGTCTTTGTGTAGCGATGATAAGGTGAATACCACAAGCACGAGATTTTTGAGCAAGTCTTGCGATGGAGAGTTCAACATCTTTACCGCTTGTCATCATCAAGTCAGCCAACTCGTCAATAATAACAACAATATAAGGAAAATGCTCTCCACCCTCTTTTTTTACTTTTTCATTATAATTTTCAATGTTTTTTGTACGACTTTCAGCCATTAGTTCGTAACGGCGTTCCATTTCATTGACCATATTGTTCAGTGAAATTATTGCCTGTTTTGGCTTCGTGATGACGGGAGTTAACAGATGCGGAATATCATTATATATAGAAAACTCAAGCATTTTAGGGTCTATCATTAAAAGTCGCAACTGATCGGGTGAATTTTTATAAAGTAGTGAGAGTATCATAGCATTGATACCGACACTTTTCCCGCTTCCCGTTGTTCCAGCTATAAGTAAATGCGGAAGTTTTTTCAAATCCGTAATAAAAGGTTTACCGACAATGTCTTTTCCAAGAGCTAAGGTAAGAGGAGACGCTGAATCTCTAAAAAGTTTGTCATCTAAAAGCTCACGCAAGTAAATAGTATCTACCGTTTCATTTGGGATTTCTATGCCGACAACATCTTTTCCGGGAATCGGTGCTTGAATACGGATAGTTTCTGCGGAGAGTGCCATTGCTAAGTCATCTTGAAGATTAAGTATTTTACTTACTTTGACATTTGCTGCAGGTTTAAACTCAAAAGTAGAAACAACGGGACCTGCGTAAGTGCGAACAACATCACCATCAATTTTAAAATGTGCCAGTTTATCTATAAGATAGCGAATTTTATCATCGAGCTCTTTTTCATCAACATTATGTACTGTTTTGTTTGGCTTTTGTAAAAAATTTACAGAAGGCAGTTTAAAGTTTTTCGGCTTTTCAACTTTACCTTTTTCAATGTTTGCTAACAACTTTGTATTTTCTTCAAGTTCATCGACAATGAGTGTATTTTTATGCTCTTTCACATCTGCCGCAATATCTAATATTGTTGTTTTTGTCTCTGTTTTTGCTACTTTTGCATTACTGTTTTCTTCTTTTTCTTGCGCTTTTTCTTCTTTAGTTTCTTTTTTTCGCAAGTATGTTAGTTTGTCTATCTCATCTTCTTGAAGTACTGGCTGTTTTTCTTCTGTTTGTGTTAAAGTTTGTATTACATCTACATTCTCTTTTTCAACAGGGATTGGAATATCTTGTGACTTATTTGATTTTAGTGAAGAGACTATTACATGTAACATTTCCCAACTACTTTTATCAAAAAGAATAACCATAGCAACTGCTGTGATAATAAACCAGAATATCCACAATCCAAATACACCTACATAAGGTGATAGAAAGTCTACAAAATCAGCACCAAATTTTCCTCTAAAACTATTTGTCACCAATAAAGCCTGCGCGATTAAGGAAGAACATAAAAATAAAAAAGAGGCAACGGTAACTTCTGTTTTTCTAAAACCAAAACTTGTATCTTTATAAAAGTAGTATAAGGGCGCGAGTAAAATGAAAAGATATACAAAAGAAATATAACCAAAATAGAGCTGGTTATATGAAGAAAAAGTAGAACCATAGCTACCCATTAAGCCAGTCGAACCAAACCAAGTGGAAAAACCCAAATAGATTAAAACACCAAAAATAATAATAAACAGAGTCTCTTTCAAATTAGATAACCTTTTACAATAAATGAATTAAAAGTATATCCTATAAATAATTTACCAGACTTAACTTTGAAACTTTTCCAACAGTTGAGAGCATTGCCTGATAATTAAGATTAAGCTGAGAAAGTCTCAAAGAAGCTTCAGCAATATCTGTATCAATTACAGATGAACGAAGTGTTATTGTACTGGTTTCAAGTAAGGTTGTTCTTTCTAAAGAGTTGTTTAAAGTATTTGATTGTGCCCCTACTATCGCATGGCTACGTGAAATATGTGACGATAGTTTATCAAGCATTGTAATAGCGTTTTCTATTCCCTGATTTCGCATAGTACCGCTTGAACTGTCAGCATATAATTTATGATCTTCTACCGCCGTTATAGCTGCATCAAGATTTTTAAAAAAATCTGTTTTTGGATCAACAACAGTAAGTGTGTTATTCGATTGAAAACTTCCTACAGAAGATGGTTGAGTGAAGTCATTTGTGTTATTATCATACAATGCAATAGATGCTTTTGTGGTTCCTGATGTCAAATCATTAAAAATCATTTTTCCATCATAACTAAGATTAGTATTTCCCGTGTTATTTGAAAGTTTAATTGCTTTATCATACTCAGTTGCCGTGTTTGATGCAGGTAAATTATTTGTTACTAGCATATTGACAACATCCGTTAACTGTTGATAGGTCATTTTGTCAGCGTCTACGGCTACTCGTGGATTACTTGTCATATCAAAAATATCATAGGTATTAGCACCCACTGTAAACTTAGAACCTCCATTTGCCGATGATTTTAAATCTATAGTCGCACTGTATGCAGTACCACCAATATCGTTCCCTACCAAATTAAAAGTTGTTCCATCAAGTGTACCGGCATTATTTTGAGACAAATCAAAAACTTCTGATAATGCTGTCGAAGGTTGTGCAAAGCTATTGTCTGTTTTAAGCACTTGAGGTACATTTGATGAAAGTTTTGAACCTTCTGCTGTAAAGTTCGTTCTATCATATAGAATTCCTTCTATACTATTTGTCACACCTGACGCAGGTGTAAAACCAGACTTGATAAACTCTTTGACAAACAGATGATTTGTACTTCCATCTGTATCATCTTTTACTTTAGCATAATCACTTTCGCCACTGTTTAAATTATCAACATTAGTAACATTCGCTGCCCCTGTATTGTTAAAATCAACTGCCCCAACCATATGAAAGTCTAATTTACTAGAACCTTTCATTTTGTCTTGAACAACTATTTGTCCATTTGCGTTGAGTGATACATTCACAACATTTATGCTTCCATTATTTCCATACTGTTTGCCAATTTCATTTAATAGGTCACTTACTTTTGCTGTATCATCAAACTCTTTTTGTACTTTAAAAGCAGTCCCATCACTTTTAGTTCCTCGAATATAAAAATAATTTTTGTTTACAGTATTTGTGTTATCATCAATGTCACCCATTAAGTCACGAATACTACTATTTGTGGTAATTACTCCACCATTAATTAAATCATTGTTAATTACATTTGTAGTAATTTCTCTTTTGGTATTTTTTTCTTCACCTAAAAAAAGTTCAGAACCCGTAAGATTGTATTTTTGTGTAGAACTAGAACCTAAAAAAGAGTTCATATTTGCATTATTTCCGTGATATACGCCATTGTCATCTATAGGTCGAGTATTAATAGAAGAACCTGAAAATAAAAATTGTCCATTTATGGAAGTGTTAGCAAGATTTTTAAAATGTTTTTCTAAGCCTCGAAGTTCACCTGCTATAGCATCAAGTGAATTGTCGCTATGTGTTCCATTAGCAGCACTTACAAGAAGTGTTCTTGTTTGGTTCATTGAAGTTTCAAATTCATTTAAAACGGCATCTGTTTGATTAGAAACCTTGTACCCGCTCTGTGTACTTTTTTTCACTTGTCCAAGAGTAGTAAGTTCATTATCAAGTCTCATTGTTTCAGTAAAAGTTGTCACATTGTCTTTTGCATATTGAATTTTCAATCCTGAAGCGATTTGCTTATTGACATCAAAAAGTTCATTATTTATTTTTAGATTATTTGTACCGTATAAGTTATTGTAGTACATACTTGATGTTACACGCATAATATTTCTCCACTCAAAAACTTTTTTTATACTCTAATATTAGCTAAATATAGCAATAAAAGTTCCATATACATTATAATCGACCAAATATTATTTACTTTTAAGTAAATTATCACTATTATTTCAACTGCAACAACTGATTTGCCAGAGTGATGGAACGGTATACATAGCGGATTCAAAATCCGCCGCTTCACGGCTTAGGGGTTCAAATCCCCTCTCTGGTACCATTTCTAACAGTTGTTAGGTCTCATAAATGAGAGATAATCATGTTTTTTTTTAAAATAATTTTTCTACTCACTTTCTCCACACTTATTTTTGCGGTCAATAATTTACAAAGTAATTATTTTGTACAGCATGATTTCATTATGCTTTCTGATATTTTACATGTAAAGAAAAAAGATGATAAAAAGCTCTTTAGCATAGAAAAATATAGGCATACTAAACGCATACAAAGAGATAAACTCTTAAAAATACTGCGAAATAATGGTTATTACGACTATACATCAAAACATAATTACATACAATTTACAAAACAAAGTCCAATTGATACAACAATTCTCAAAAAGAGTATAAAAAAACTGTATAAAAAAAAATATCTACAAATAACAATATCCTCAATTACCGTTACTCCAATACATTACCTTGAAAGTCTTCCAAAGAATTACACTGTTCATTTTAATACAAGAGCTCATTTATCCAGCAAAGGTATTTTATACATTAGAACAAATGATAATAAAAAAATATTTTTTAATTATGAAATTGTAGCTACTGTTTCCATTTTAGTCGCCAGAAAAAATATTAAAAAAGATAGTGAACTCAGCAGGATAAATACACGAAAAAACAGTATAATACTCAATAGATTTAGAGCCATGCCTCTGCAGAGTTTACATGTAAGCAAAGAGCAAGCAAAACACAATATAAAAACTGATGACATCATCACAATGAGAGATGTTATTGCTTTGTACATAGTCAAACGGGGTTCCGACATTTATGTGAGTTTACAAAATGCAGGAATAGATATATTTTTTACAGCAAAAGCGCTACAAAACGGCAGACTTGGCGACAGTATCAGTGTGATGCAAAGAAACGGTAAAAAATTAAGAGTTGTAGTAATCGGAAGAAACAAAGCAGAGGTACAATGAAAAAATCAAAGATAGTAGTCGCAACAAGTGGTGCGAGTGGTGTAAATATTGGTATAAAAGTTTTACAACTGCTGCCTGAATCAGTCGAAAAACATTTTATCATGTCACAAAATTCGAAAGTCGTTCTTTTGAATGAGATGAATGATGTCACTACGCATAATAACACAAATATATCTGCTTCTATAGCCTCTGGTTCCTTTGGTGTTGATGCCATGATTATAGCCCCGTGTTCTATGAATACTTTGGCTAAAATTGCCTGTGGAATCTCCGACAATTTAATAACACGCTGTGCCGCTGTTATGATAAAAGAGCAAAAAAAGCTCATTTTAGCTCCCAGAGAAATGCCATTTTCAGCTATTGCTTTAGAGAATATGCACAAACTCGCAACACTCGGCATCATCATTGCACCGCCTGTGATGGCATACTATTCACAACAACAAAGCCTAGATGAAATGGAAAATTTTGTCATTGGAAAATGGTTTGATTTATTGGGCATAGAAAATAATTTATATAAAAGGTGGCAACTTGAAGAGTCGTAAAATTGCTTTATACCCGGGAACATTCGACCCCATAACAAACGGGCATTATGACATTATAGAGCGCGCTAGGAATTTGTTTGACGAAGTCATAGTTGCAGTTGCCGAGTCAAAAGATAAAAACCCATTATTTACACTTGAACAAAGAATTCACATGGTAAAAATTGCTATAAAAAATTTAGACGAAGTTCGAGTAGTAGGCTTTAATAATCTTACAGTTGAACTTGCACATGAACATGATGCAGGCGTACTTATACGAGGACTTCGTGCCGTGAGTGATTTTGAGTATGAACTGCAACTAGGGTATTTAAATAATTCTCTTGATGAAACGATAGAAACCGTCTACTTGATGCCAAAGCTCAAACATGCTTTTATTAGTTCTTCGATTGTAAGAAATTTATTAAAATTTCATGGAAAAACAGAACATTTACTACCAAAAGAAGTACAACAAATCATAGGGAGTCTCAACTGATGTATATTGCTATTGAAGGTATTGACACGGCCGGTAAAAGCACACAAATTACGGCATTAAACAATCATTTTCCAAATGCTGTGATTACTAAAGAACCAGGAGGTACAAAAATAGGCAAAGAAATTCGAGAACTCGTACTCAGTGCTAAAACACAAAGCAAAAGAGCAGAATTTCTTCTATTTTTAGCCGACAGAGCCGAACATGTAAAAGAAGTTATTCAACCAAATCTACACAACTTGATTATATCGGACAGAAGTGCTGTAAGCGGTGTTGCCTATGCTTTGATACAGGGAGATATAGAAACAAAAGACCTAGTAACACTCAATGATTTTGCAACAAAAAAAATCTATCCGCAAAAAGTATTTTTACTGCGTTTAACAAAAAAAGAGCTTGAATATCGACTTTCACAAAAAGAGCTTGATGGCATAGAACTTCGAGGCAGTGAGTATTTGTTGCAAATTCAAGAAAACATTATAAAAGCTGCACAACTGCTCAATATAGAACTTATTGAGATTGATGCAACAAAATCAAGAGATGAAATTACAACTCAAATATTAAACAATATTAATTGATAAAAAGGAAACAACAGTATGATTAAATCACTCAGAGGCATGAATGATATACTTAATGAAAATGAGTATAAACGATTTACTTATTTTTTAGAGGTTGCAACAGATATTGCTAAAAAATATGGTTTTCATTATATAGAAACACCTCTTTTAGAAGAGACGGCACTTTTTAAACGTAGTGTTGGTGAGAGTAGTGACATAGTCGGTAAAGAGATGTATCAATTCATTGACAAAGGTGAAAATGATGTTTGTCTTCGTCCTGAGGGAACAGCTGGGGTTGTACGAGCTTTTATACAGAACAAACTTGACCGTGCGGGCGGTATTCATAGATTTTTTTACTATGGACCGATGTTTCGTTATGAAAGACCGCAAAAAGGACGATTAAGAGAGTTTCATCAGTTTGGGGTTGAGAGTTTTGGCGTTGCAAGTGTCTATGAAGATGCTACAATGATTATGATGGTTGCCGATATTTTAAAACAGCTCGGTATCGGGTACCGATTGCAACTTAATTCTTTGGGTGACAATAACTGTATGCCGCAATATCGTGAAAGTCTTGTTACTTTTATAGAGAGTGTAGAAGAGGAGATATGTCAAGATTGTAAACGCAGAAAAAGCACAAATCCTATTCGTGTACTTGATTGTAAAAATGAAAAATGTCAATCTTTGTATGAAAATGCACCCAAACTTATCAATGCCCTATGTGAAAGTTGCAAAAGTGATTTTGAAAAACTGAAAAAAATACTTAATGATAATGCCATCAGTTATGAAATAGATACTAATTTGGTGCGTGGGTTGGACTACTACTCAAAAACTGCTTTTGAATTTGTCAGTGACAACATAGGGAGTCAAAGCGCTATTGCCGGTGGTGGACGATATGACAGACTTGTAGAATTTTTAGACGGACGCCCTACTCCTGCTGTTGGTTTTGCTATGGGTATTGAGAGACTTTTAGAACTTATAAAAATGCCTGAGGAATCAAGAAAAGGGTATTATCTCGGTGCTATGGATGAAGAAGCAGTTGATACTATTGTTTCTTTAACACATAAAAAAAGAGCTACAGATAAAGCCGTATGTGACTATAAAGCAAGAAATTTAAAAAATCACCTCAAAAATGCCAATAAAATAAATGCACATTATTGTTGTGTCATAGGAACAAATGAGATGAATGAGGGAACTATTTGGATCAAAGATTTAGAAGAAAAAACAGAGTTTATTATTAAAAAAGAAGATTTTTAGATGAGTTTACTTCAAGAAATGTGGTATTTTTTTATAAATTTTATTGAATTTTTTATCTTAGCTGCATTGCTTGGAATTGTGATGCTTTATGTATATGACAAATTTGTACAAAGGCAGCATGCACTGTTAATTAACTATCCAGTCATAGGGAGGATGCGCTACCTTTTTGAGGCATTAAGAGAACCCCTGCGACAATATTTTGCTGATGAAACATTTTATGAATCTAAAGATAAAGTAGACTGGGTATATACAGCTGCAAAAGACAAACCAAATTATAAATCATTTTCGGTACTACAGCCTTTTTCAGGTTCAAGATTCGTCATAAAGCATGCATTAAGTGTTTTAAATGATGATGAAGTAGATGATGACACCTCTGTTATATTCGGAAAAAACAGAGAAATTCCTTTTGTTTGTGCTACACCTATTATCCGTTCAGCTATGAGTGATGGTTCTCTTAGTCCTGAGGCTATACGGGCTTTTAGCCTAGCAGGTATGAACTCAAATCTAACAATCAACACAGGCGAAGGCTCTTTAACATCTAACCATCTTTTTACACTCAAGCCTAATCTTGATAATGCACAATACTTAGAAATCGTCACAAGCAAACCTTTAGCAGAAATTGCATTTAAAATAGGCACCTTCTTTTTTAACCATGCTGTGGCAATCAAATGGTACAGAACTATTCTTTTAAATAAAAAAACTCAAAATACTTATATTTACGATACAGCGACACACGCCCTTTTCCGAGTTAATTGGAAGGCATCGATTGAAAACTTTCCAGAGTCAGTTCCCAAAAGTTTACCTAATATTATTTTTCAAATGAGTTCAGGTCTTTATGGTGTGAGAGATAAAAATGGCAAGTTTGATGCACTAAAGTATCAAAAAGTAATGAAGTTTTGCCGTATGACAGAGATAAAAATTGCTCAAGGAGCAAAACAAACTGGTGGAAAACTCGCCGGAGCGAAAGTAACTGCAGATATAGCATACTACCGAGGTGTCCAAGAGGGAAAAAATATTTTTTCTCCAAACCGATTTCCTTATGCCGATACAACTGAGAACTTACTGGATTTTGTTGAAAAATTGCAAAAATTATCTCAAAAACCGGTTGGTTTTAAAATTGTTATTTCAGATGCAGATGCAGTAAATAATTTGGCATTTAAAATAGCACAAAGAAAGCAAGAAGGTCGTCATACCCCTGATTTTATTACTGTTGACAGTGGTGAAGGCGGTAGTGCAACAGCTCCACTCGAACTCATGGAATCTGTTGGACTTACAACTCCAAATGCCTTATATATTTTAGATACAACACTCAAAAAACATAATTTAAGAGAAGATATTAAAATTATTGCTAGTGGGAAAATACTGACACCAGATGATGTTGTTATTACACTGTGCATGGGCGCAGATGCAGTTGGCATAGCACGAGGATTTATGATGAGTGGCGGATGTATAAGGGCCCGTATGTGTTCAGGCTTCGGAACGCATGTTTGCCCTGTCGGTATGGCAACACAAGACCCGAAAAAGAGAGCCTCGTATCTTGTTGTAAAACAAGGTATAGAAATTGGTAATTACCATAAAAATCTTTTAAAAAGCATGAAAACTATTTTAGCTGTTATGGGTGTTAAAAGCATTAAAGATTTAAATAAAAGTTTGCTTACTTTTAAAAATAGAAGTGGTGAAATATATTTTGATATTGATAAATATTTTCATCAAAAACTCAAAGGATAAAAAGTTTTGAATAATTTCGGTCTTGACATTTGGGCAAACAAAAATTTTATAATAGAAGACGGTGAAATAAAACTTAATTATAAATCAATGCCTTCTTTATTTGAAATAGTTAATACTATACGCACAGATGATGTCAAAGGTCCGCTTATTCTCAGGTTTCCACATTTAATCAAAAGGCAAATTAAGACACTTTATAATTACTTTGAAAAAGCTATTGAAGAAAATGCTTACAAAGGCAATTTCCATGCTGTTTTTCCTCTCAAAGTCAATCAATTCCCAGCAGTCGTTGCAGCGATTTCAGCACAAGGTAAAAAATATAACTATGGGTTGGAAGCCGGAAGTAAAGCTGAATTGATTTTGGCAATGAGCAAAACACGCAATGGCGCCAATATAACAGTCAATGGTTTTAAAGATGAAGAGATGCTCACACTGAGTTTTATGGCAGCACAAAGTGGTCAAAATATTACTGTAACTATTGAAGGATTAAATGAGCTTGAAACAATTATTGCAATAGCTTCAAAAAGTAATTTACAAATTCCCAATATCGGCATTCGTGTTAGACTGCATAGTACAGGGAGTGGAATTTGGGCAAAAAGTGGCGGAATGGATGCAAAATTTGGACTTACTTCCACAGAAATCATTGAAGCTATAAAACTCTTAAAAGAAGCAAATATAATCCAACAACTGACGATGATTCATTTTCATATAGGTTCGCAAATGTCAGATATTGCACCACTTAAAAAAGCATTGAGAGAAGCTGGAAACATTTATGCGGAACTTAAAAAAATGGGTGCAGAAGCACTTTCAAGTATAAATATCGGTGGTGGCTTGGCAGTGGAATATGATCAACATGAAAAATCATATGCACGCAACTACTCTATAGACGAGTTTTCAAGCTCTGTTGTCTTTTTACTCGGTGAAATTATGGATGCAAAAAATGTTACACATCCAGATATATTTACCGAATCAGGAAGATTTATTGTTGCTTCTCATGCTGTACTCATTACCCCTGTTTTAGAACTTTTCACACAAGATTATCAAGAAAAACTCTTGGATTTTAAAGACATTAACCCTCCTTTAATTGAAGAACTAAAAGAACTTAACAGATTACTCAATAACGCAAATTGCATAGAGTATTTACACGATGCACTTGACCATATGGAGTCGCTATTTACTCTTTTTGATTTAGGATATATTGATTTACAAGACCGTTCCAATGCAGAAATTTTAGTGCATAATATTATAAAAAAAGCACTTTATTTAAAATCGGCAAATCCGACAAATGAACTGGAACAATTACAAGTAAAACTGCAAGAACGCTATTTAATAAATGCTTCAATATTTCAAAGTTTACCTGATTACTGGGGGCTTGGTCAGCACTTCCCAGTAATGCCGATTCACCATTTAAATACTACACCTTTAAGAGCAGCTTCACTCTGGGACATTACCTGTGATAGTGATGGAGAAATAGGATTTAATCCAGATAAACCATTATATTTGCATGATGTAAACCTTGATGAAGAAGATTATTTTTTAGCTTTTTTCAATGTCGGTGCCTACCAAGAAACATTAGGCATGAATCACAATTTGTTTACGCATCCAAATGAATATACAATCCAAATAAATGATACAGACTATAACATTACAAACGCAATCGAGTCCAAAACCATTTTGGACATACTTGCATCAATTGGATATAACAAAGATGAAATATTAAATCAGCTTAAAAGTAAACTTGAAAAGAGTAGCTTTATTACAGAAAAAGAAAAAAATGATACACTTGCACAACTAGAAAGATTTTTATATCAAAACGGCTATTTAAGAACAACAAACTAAGGATTATTATGGGAATATTTGCACAAATAAAAGAAGATTTTTCAAATGCATATAAAAATGATCCTGCGCTCAATTCAAAAATTGATTTTTTATTTAATTATCCCGGTGTTTGGGCAGTTGCATGGTATAGAATAGCGCATAAACTTTATAAAGCAAATTTTAAAAGAACTGCAAGAATCATTATGGGTTTAAATCAAATACTCACAAACATCGACATTCACCCTGCCGCGGTGATTGGGAAGCGAGTTTTTATTGACCATGGTTTTGGTGTTGTTATAGGTGAAACTAGTATTATAGAAAATGATGTGTTAATATATCAAGGAGTTACTCTAGGTGGTGTTTCTTTGACCCATGGAAAGCGTCATCCAACGGTAAGGCAAGGTGCAGTCATTGGTGCAGGTGCAAAAATTCTAGGAAATATCACCATAGGCGAACATGCAAAAATTGGTGCTAATTCTGTCGTTGTAAAAGAAGTACCGGACTGTTCAACTGCTATTGGTATTCCTGCACATATCATCGAGAAAGGAAGGTGCAAAGATCCTTTTATGCACAATATGCTTCCTGATATAAATAAAGAAATGTTTGAATATCTCCTTAAAAGAGTTGCAATACTTGAACATATTTTAGTAAAAGAGAACAAAGACCTTCTTGATCAAGATTTAGAGCTTGAATACATTTATGATTCTTTTATAAAATCAATGAAAAATTAATTTTCCATTCTTTTCTCAACTAATATACATAAATTTTTTAGTATAATTCTTCAAATATATTATTTAAAGGGTTTAAATGCTAGCAAAACGCATAGATAAACTATCTGAGTCAATAACAATAGCGATTACTGCTCTTGCCCAAGAGTTAAAAGCTGAGGGAAAAGACATCCTTAGTTTTTCAGCCGGCGAACCGGATTTTGATACGCCTAGAGTTATCAAAGATACTGCAATAGATGCAATAAATAACGGTTTTACTAAATATACTGCTGTTGATGGAATTCCTGCAATCAAAGAGGCTGTTGCAACTAAACTTCAAAGAGACAACAATCTTATTTATAAACCAAATCAAATTATTATAAATAATGGAGCAAAACACTCTTTATTCAATCTTTTTTCCGTAACAATTGAAAAAGGTGATGAAGTAATCATTCCTGCTCCTTATTGGGTGACTTATCCTGAGCTTGTGAGATATTTTGATGGAACAGTTGTTGAGATACCAACAAGTGATGCCACTGCATTTAAAATTACGCCCGAACAGTTAAAAAATGCGTTAACATCTAAAACAAAAATGCTCGTCTTAACGACACCATCAAATCCTACGGGAGCAATTTATTCAAAAAAAGAGCTTACTGCCTTAGCTGAAGTGTTGAAGGGTACAAGCGTTCTTGTTGCTAGTGATGAGATGTACGAAAAACTTATTTATGAGGGTGAATTTACCTCCGTTGCAGCGGTGAGTGAAGATATGTTCAAACGAACAATTACAATTAATGGTTTAAGTAAGTCTGTAGCTATGACAGGATGGAGATTTGGCTATATGGCTGCACATCATACTCAAATCATACAAGCAACAAAAAAACTACAATCTCAAAGTACTTCCAATGTTAATACTATGACACAACATGCTGCGATTACAGGACTTGACGGTAGTGCAGATGAAGACATTGAAATGATGAGAAAAGAGTTTATCAAGCGTCGTGATGAAGCAGTAAAACTCTTCAATGAAGTAGATGGACTGAGTGTTTTAAAGCCAGATGGTGCATTTTACTTGTTTGTAAATATTCAAGAAGTAAGCAAAGATTCTCTTATGTTTGCCAAAGATCTTTTAGCTTCTACGGGTGTCGCTGTTGTTCCAGGTGTTGGTTTTGGAAGTGAAGGATATTTTAGATTTAGTTTTGCTACTGGAATTGCCAGTATAAGAGAAGGTATTAAGAGAATTGATGCATTTGTTCAAGAACTCAAAAAAAAGTAGGTTTTCACCTACTTTAGTTCCGATAAAGCCTTAATAACTTCATCTAAATTCTTTAATGGAATATGAACTTTCCATTCCGGATTTTCTGCATCACCTGAGAGAGAAATTCCAACACTTGCTACAGTACCACTTCCTGAACCATATGGCTCATTAATTTTTTTTACTGATATAACACCATTTTTTGTTCCATTTAATGGGATTGATTTTGACATGTTAACTCCTTGTTATTTTTTCACTTAATAAGTCTAGCAAGTTTTGCCTGAAGTTTAAGCCATAATCTATGATCCATAAGTGGAAAACCTGCATATGTCTTTCCAGGTTCTTTAATATTTCTCGTTATTCCACTGCGTGCTGCAAAAGTAGAAAATGAAGCAATTTCAAGGTGCCCTGCTGCCGCTGCTTGACCACCCATAACAACATTTCTACCAAGTTTTGTTGAACCGGCAAGCCCAACCTGTGATACTAGAACGCTATATTCACCGACTTCACAGTTATGCCCAATCTGTACAAGGTTGTCTATACGAGAACCTTTTTTAATTACAGTAGAGCCAAATACAGCCCTGTCTATACTGACATTACTTCCTATCTCAACATCATCTTCAATCATTACATTACCGTTTTGGTAAATCTTTTTATGTTCACCCTTCTCATTCGTAGCAAAACCAAATCCATCTGAACCCACAACCGTATTTGCATGAATTATACAATCATTCCCAATTTTACAGTCTCTATAAACTGTAACACTCGGATATATAGTAGTATTATTTCCTATTTCAGCTTCTGTTCCGATATAAGCATGTGCTAAAATAATACAGTTTTCACCAATAATAGCACCTTTTGCTATTTCTGCTTTCGTAGAAACTTGGCAGTTTCTTCCTATTTTTGGTTCGCCTAGTGAATTATCTTCTATTGGAGGTGCAAAATATTTTGAAAGGACAGCCATTGACCAATAAGGATTTTTTGTAACAAGAGGTATACATGTAACAGGAAGTTTATCTGCTAAATTTTCAGAAATTATAACGGCTGCCGCTTTTGTCGTTTCAAGATCTTTTACATATTTTGAATTTGAGACAAAAGAGACTTCATGCTCTTTTGCATCTTTAAGCGTATTTATACCAATGATTTCTCTATCTTTGCCTTGAAAATCACAGTCTAATACTGAAGTAATTTCACTCAGTTTCATCTGATTATCTCTCTAAGGCTACAGCGCCACTTCGTACTATCTCTTTTGGATTGTATTTTCTAATGGCTTCAAGATAATGATCAACTCTTTTTGGCTCATCTGCAACCATTGTAATGATTACATCATTCCCGACATTCACTATTTTTCCATTATACGCGTTACAAATAGCGCTAATATCGCTCAAATTTTCTGTAATTGGAAATTTAACAAGTGCCATCTCTTTTTCTACCAAATCAGAATGTTCATATACGCGTAAAACAGGAATGAGTTTATGAAGCTGTTTCGTAATTTGTTCTATAACTCGGATAGAGCCAGAAGTTACAATTGTTAAACGAGAATATTTACTCTCAGGAATTGGAGCAACAGTCAATGAAGTGATGTTGTAGCCACGCCCAGAAAAGAGATCTGTAATACGGGACAATACACTTGCCTCATTCACAACGATAACTGAAACTACTCTTCTTTCATTATTGTCATTCATTATTTACTCTCCTTTTTCTCTAACAGCATCATATTAAACAGACTTCCACCTGATGGAACCATGGGCATAACATTTTCCAATCTTTCAACTTTTACATCTATAAATGCAACAATATTTCTCTCAATAGCCTCTTTTAATGCCACATCAAATTCTTCTTTTGTAGATACTCTATACCCTATACCACCGAAAGCTTCAGCTAATTTCACAAAATCTGGTTGGACTGAAAGGTCAGTTTCACTGTAACGCTTGTCATAAAAAAGTGTCTGCCATTGACGAACCATCCCCAAAAAGTTATTGTTTAAAATGATATTTATAACTGGCAGTTTTTTCTCAACTGCAGTCATCAACTCTTGGCAGTTCATTAATATAGAACCGTCTCCCGTAAAGTTAATACTTGTTTTTTCAGGGCTAGCAGCTTTAACACCTATAGCAGCCGGAAAACCAAAGCCCATTGTTCCAAGTCCACCAGAACTTATAAACTGACGAGGTCTTGTAAACGGATAAAACTGTGAAGTCCACATTTGATGTTGTCCGACATCTGTTGAAATATTTGCATCATCACCAAGCAATTCTCCTACTCTTTTTATAACCCATTGTGGCTTAAGTCGTTCACTATCTTCATGAAATGTAAGTGGATGTAACTGGGCAAAATTTTCTATTGTTTCTCTCCATGGTTCATAGTTATCACTCTTTATCATAGGAACATGCTTTAACATCTCGACAACAACATTTTTTATGTCACCAACAATAGGATAGTTTGCATTAACAAGTTTAGAAATACTTGCGGGATCTATATCTACATGTATAACTCCTGCATTTTTAGCAAATTCGCTTAGCTTTCCTGTAACACGGTCATCAAATCTAGCACCAAGAGCTATGACCATATCTGTTTCGCTCATAGCCATATTTGCAGCATACGAACCATGCATACCAAGCATTCCTATAAGTAGTTTATCATCATAAGAAAGTGTACCCCGAGCCATAAAAGTCTCAACTGCAGGAATCCCCGTAGTATGCACTAAGTCTCTTACTTCATTAGCTGCATTAGAGTTAATAATACCACCGCCAAGATAAAACAGAGGACGCTTTGCATTAGCTATGGCTTCCATCGCTTTTTTTATTTGACGAGGATTTCCTTTTACATGTGGTTTATATGTCTCTAAATCTAGTTTGACATCATAATCAAACTCTGCAATCTGAGCAGTCACATCTTTTGGAATATCTACATGTACAGGACCTGGGCGACCGGTTCTTGCAATGTAAAAAGCCTCTTTAAGGACACGCGGTAAATCTTTTGCATCCGTTACTAAATAGTTATGTTTAGTACAAGAACGGCTAATGCCTACCGCATCTATTTCTTGAAAGGCATCTGTCCCAATCAAACTCATTGGAACCTGACCTGAAATAACGACTAAAGGAATAGAATCCATATAAGCATCCGCTAAGCCCGTAACTGCATTTGTAAACCCGGGACCACTTGTTATCATGGATACACCGACTTTTCCGCTAGCTTTTGAGTACCCTTCTGCGGCATGGACTGCTGCTTGTTCATGACGAGTTAATATGTGTTGAAATTTGTCTTGTTTGTAGATTTCGTCATAGACATTCATAATCGCCCCACCCGGGTAGCCAAAAACTGTGTCTACGCCTTCTGCAATTAAAGCTTCAATGACCATCTGTGCGCCACTAATTTGCATAAAAAGTCTCCTGTAAATAATATGTAATTTTAAAAATTTGCTAATTATACTTTAGAGGAGCTATAATTGAGGTTAAAAAAGAGTATACATATAAAATATTAATCTAGAATTGAATCAACCACCATAGATGGTCGCCACATTTTAAGAGAACCACTAGGTAAATTATCTAAAGAAAGTTTACTCTCTTTGTATTGTTTACGAAATATTTCATAAAATGTTTCTATTGCATCTGTAATGCCAAAAAACAAAACATAATTTTTAATCCCTTTTTCAATGGATTTTCTCTCTTTTTGTGTTTTAATTGCTTTTTCTAATTGTACCAAATAACACCATGAAAACATATTTCCTATAGCAAGCATTTTTGAAGATATAAGAAAATATTCTTTTAAAACTTGTTTCAGTCCTGTAATATTTCCAGTTACAGCAAAACTTTTTGCTTTTTGCATTATATCTTCCCATTCACGCTCAAGTATATTTCCCTCTTTTGTATCTTGTAACTCTTCATATTTATCTAAAAGATTATAAGCTGCTTTTCTATCTTCATTTCTAACTGCCATAAAAAATGCTTGTTTTTGCTCAAGTTCTTTACGCATATTGATGGCCTCATCTTTGAAATCATTAAAATCTGTTAAAATTCTCAATAGCTTGCTTGCACTAGCATAATCATTTTTCTTAATAGCTTCTTGAGTTTTCATATAAACATTATCTGCATATTGCATTATTTTATCATACTCAGGAAATTCTTTTAAAAAAGCATATTGATTAATCAATTCAGAACAAATACGAAAATTTTGCTGCCCTAATGCTTCTCTAAAGCGTTTATAAATATTTCCTTTTGTCAATAAATCTTGAATAAGTATCGTCTTTTCTGCCACACCTCTATATGGAGCTAAAATCTCTTTTGCTTTATCCATGCCTCTTGGATCAAGTGCATACTTTCTTGCGGCTAGAAATGTTTGCTTCCATTGTTTTTCTAAAGCTCTATAAATACTAGAAGTCTGATATGTTTTAAAAACATTTGCCAAACCATAAGCTAAGGCAATTTTCCCAGATTTAGCATGAGTAACAAATTTTTCAAATTGTTCATATTCTGTGAATAATTTTTGTATGACTTGTTTTTTTCCTGGAATTTTTTCAAAATTTTTCAAAAGTAAATGTGCTTTTTCTTTGTCACCTTTTTGTAAAAAAAGTTTTGCTTTTTCTAAACTATTTTCCCAAAAATTTGATGCCATATGATAAATTTCTGTATATGCCAAAATAGGATTTTCTTTCGCAGCCTGTTGAATGCCATCAAAATCTCGTTGTTTTAAAAGATCCATTAATTGATCTTTTCCTTCATAAATATCATAAAAAGAGATAAATCCATCGTCAGTACCAATAATTAAATGGTTATGAAGTGTATCAAAACTTAATCTTGTTATAGGAGAAACACTTTTTATATAACTTTGTGATAATTGTTCATAAGTATTTAAATCATATAAAATAATATAACCTAATTTAGTTCCTAAAAATAAAAATTTACTATCTCCACTAATCGTTAGAAAAACAACATCATCATGAATGCCTTGTAATCTTGCTACGACCTTAGAAGTATATATATCCCAAATTATGGCTGATGAATTTTTGTCAATACTTAAAAGCTTGTTTTTTCCAAAAAACTTCAATTTCATTACTGGTTTTGAATGTGATTTTAATTTCTCTTTTGGAGACATTGTAACAAGATTATAAAGAGAAATTTTTCTATCATAACTCGCAACAGCTACCCAATTGCCATTTTGAGAAAAAGCGATATCATTTATAGTGTCTGCATGTCCAGGTAATGTAAATACAAGTCTTCCACTTGCAATATCTACTGCAAAAGTTTTGCCATCTTCCCCACATGAAAACATATACTGAGATTTAGGATCTATGCCCACACATGAAACTTCTCCTTGATGTCTCGCTACTTGTGCTATTGGCTTTTTTGTTTTAGCATTTATCAAAAGAGATTTTTTTGCATCACTTGTTATTGTAGCAAGATACTCTCCTGTATTATCTATAGCTACAATATCGTCTTTATAACGATCATGATGAATTTTAGCCTTAAAACCACCTATCAACTCTAAGGTATCGCTATTCATAAAACGAATTGTTGTATCATTATCTATTGCAACTAAATTTCTATTTTCTAAAATTTTCAGAACAATAACTGGTTTATTAATACTTTGCTTTTTGATAATCTTCATTCTATGATTTTCCTTTATAGGTCTCTTAAATAGCCCTCTTTAACAAGAGCCTCTTTAATTTCTTCTTGATGTTGCTGACCTTTTGTTTCCATATGCACAGTAACATTTGCATCACCGTAATCTAGCGATATAGAAGTTCTATCATAAGAAATATGCACAATATTTGCATTGAGTTCTTGCAATATTTGGGTAAAACGCATCAGTGATCCCGGTTTGTCAACTAAAGTAACAGTAAGTTTCATTTTACGATGAGATTTTAAAAGACCTTTTTCAATAATAACAGAAAGAAGTGTCACATCCATATTGCCACCGCTTAATACAACTGCAACATTTTTGCCATTTAAATATTGGAGCTTATGATGCAGTAAAGCAGCAACACCAACAGAACCAGCTCCTTCTACAACAAGTTTTTGTTTTTCAAGTAAAAACAAAATTGCACTGGCTATCTCTTCATCATCAACACTGATTATGTCATCTACACATTCTAGTGCATGTTTGAGTGTAATAGAGGAAGTATCGCGTACGGCAATGCCGTCAGCTATTGTTCTTACACTTATAGAATCGACAGGTTCTTTCAAATCAAAAGAATTTTTAAATGCCGGTGCGCCTTTGGCACTGACGCCGATTACTTTTATATCAGGGTTTATAGCTTTAATTGCACTTGCCATACCAGCAATAAGCCCACCTCCACCGACAGGAATCAACACCGCATCAAGTTCTTGGCATTTCTCTAGAATTTCCAGCGCAACCGTGCCCTGTCCCGCCATTACTTCTTCATCTGCAAAAGGATGTACAAAAGTCAAATGATGTTTTTCTCCGTATTGTTTTGCATAGGCATAAGCTTCATCATAGTTTGAGCCTGCAAGAATTACCTCTGCACCAAAATGTTTCACTCCGTCTATTTTTGTAAGCGGCGTAGATTCCGGCATTATGATGACAGCTTTAGTATCAAAAGCTGCCGCAGAGTAAGCAACTCCTTGTGCATGATTTCCTGCACTTGCGGCTACAACACCACACTCTTTTTGCTTTAGAGATAAAGTGGCTATTTTATTATAAGCGCCACGAAGTTTGAATGCACCAGTAATTTGTAGATTTTCTTTTTTTAAGTAGACATTACATGTAGCGATTTCACTTAAATAAGGAGCATAAGAAAAGGGGGTGTTGACAACAACATCTTTGATACGATGCTGTGCATCTTTTATTTTTTGTAATGCTATCAATATTATGCCTGAAGGTTTCTGTGATCAACCATGCTACATTGATTCTGTACCACTTTCATGCCAGCATCTTGTGCTTTTTGAGCCGCTTTATTATTTACTATACCTTTTTGTGCCCAAAATACTTTTACATCACCACGAGCAATGCAAGCATCAGCTATGGCGTCAAGAGCAGCAGCTTTTCTAAAAATATCAACCATATCGACGACAAAAGGAATATCTGCTAAAGATGTATAAACTTTTTCACCTAAAATAGTCTCACCTTTTGGGTATACAGGCACTATTTTATAGCCCTGAGACTGAAGATATTTAGCCACCCTATGACTATCTTTACTTTCATCCGGTGAAAGTCCTAACACTGCAATAGTTTTAACATTGTCAAAAATCTCTTTTACTTCATCCATATTTGAGTTAATCGTAGGAAATTCACACTCCATAACATATCCTTAGCTCTTAAATTGTCTCTTATTGTAGCATTTCTTATCTTTAGACTGCATAAGGGCTATGTGACAACACTTCTTCCATATCTTCTCTTCCGAGTATATATGCTTTGTCTATATTTTTAAATGAAAATACTTTTATATTCAGCAATTTTTCACTACACAAATATATATCACAGAGTTCTTTTTTAGCCGTATATTTTGACTGCCAAGCTATGTGTATATTCTTTTTTAGCCATCCTAATATAGTTTTTGGAACCTCTTTATGCTTAGGAAAAAGGTTAATGCCGATTATTGGGTACTCATATTGTTGTAGTTGTTCTACGGGAAAGTTGTCTACTAGTCCACCATCTACAACAAGAGTGTCCTTTACATGTACAGGACTGAAAAGCGGAGCAACAGAACAAGATGCTAAGACTGCTTCTTTAAAAACTTTGCCACTATCATAATAAATTGGACTTTCATTTTTTACATCACAAGCCGTTACATGTAAAGGTATATCAAGTGCTTCAAAACTCTCTTTGTCTATAAGTTTATTTACAACTGTCGCATTAACATTGAGCTTAAAGAGATAGCCATGACCTAAGGAGAGTTGAAAAACAGAACGAAACTCTTTTGATTGCATCACTTCAAAAATATATGCCGCACTTTTACCACAGGCGAGAGATGCACCGATGAGGGCGCCGATGCTCGTACCACTCACAGCTTTTATTTTTATACCGTTTTCTTCTAAGACTGAGATGACACCTAAATGATATGCACCACGACCAGCCCCTCCAGAGAGGCACAAACTTATTTCTGTTGGAAATTGATTATTTTCCATTCGCCCTCCAATGTTTCAACTACAGCAGTACAACTCTCAACCCAATCACCAGAATTAAGGTATTTCACACCATCTATATCTCTCAACTCTGCTTTGTGAATATGCCCACAAATCACGCCATCATAGTTGTTCTTTTTGGCATGTGCAGCTAAAATACCTTCAAAATCAGATATAAAAGATACAGATGATTTAATACTGTCTTTTGCATATTTTGAAAGAGACCAGTATTTTTTAATACCGAACAATCTTCTAAAAAAATTCACTATACCATTTAAATGCAAAAGTAAATCATACCCATAATCACCTAAAACAGCCAACCATTTTTTTGTCATTGTAATAGAATCAAAAAAATCTCCATGTGTGATTAAAAATTTATTACCATGTAAATCTTCATAATTCATTTCATTTTCTATTTGCAATCTATCGCCTAGAATTATAGGAATGAAAGGACGCAAAAATTCATCGTGATTGCCTGCTATAAAGTATACATTTGTATTTTTTCTGGCTTTTCGCAATATTTTTTGAATTACATCAGAATGTGACTGTTTCCAAACAAATTTTCTTTTTATAGCCCAACCGTCTATTATATCGCCAACCAAATAAAGGTTTTCGGACTCATACTCTTTGATAAAGTCTAATAAAATTTCAGCTTTAGAAAATTTTGTACCCAGATGTATATCTGAAATAAATATAGACCGTACAGTAGTAGTCTCTTGCATTTTTCAAAACAACCTTTGCATTATTTATTGCAAGTATAACTCCAACATATTACAAAATGGTCACAATAAATTGCAATTACGAATTATACCCCTGTGATTGAATATCCACTTTTAATAACTTTACTAACTAAAGATGTTGACAAACCTAAATATGTAGCTATACTAACTTGTGTGTATCCATCTTCATAAGCATTAACAATTGCTAGATTTCTATCTAATTTTGTAGATATGTTATAAAAATGTTCTTGAAAATCTTTTAATTGTGAGATTTTAATACCGTTGTTTAGTTTATAGATTTTTTGTTCCGTTTTATTTTTCAGGTATTGGAGTTCTTTTTGATTGAGTGGTTCGCCTAAAAATTCATTCAATGTTGTTATATCAAATTCTTTTATTAGTAGCGATTCATTACAGCATGGGTAATAAGTTTTATGATTAAATAATAAATATGAAAGTGTATAGGGGTATTGACTTACTTTATCCCTTATAGATGCTTCAAGAGGATTATTTTCTATATATCGGATGAGAGTGTAGAGATAATTTTCAGATATGATATATTTAGATTTATATCTATCTTGAAATAGATGCCCGCTTCTTGTATATTTTTTGTTGAAATATTTTGCATAATTTGCATTCAGAGTTCGCATAAGGGTAGAAAGATTTTCTTTTGTAGTTTCTATCAGTAAATGGTAATGATTATCCATCAAGCAGTAATCATGCAAAACGACTTTATGAATAGTAGCAGTTTTATTAAATATTTGTAAAAACATCTCTTTATCTTCATCGTTATTAAAAATATCACAACGGTTTACACCTCTGTTTATGATATGATGATAACCTGCTAAATCAACTCTTAGTCTTGTTGGCACTTTTTTGTTCCTTCCTCGTTCTTCTACTCTTATTATTTAAGCAGTATATCATAAAAGTGGATATTCAATCACAGATATTCAATCACAGGGGTGTAATTTTGGGGTGTAATTTTTTTGTGTGAATTGTGAATCTGCCATGTTTTATCCTTTTTGTGGTACAAAATAGTTTGTTTGTAAGTTGTTGATATCTGTATTTAGATACGTCTTGAAGTAGTCATTCAACTTTTTATATTTTTCTTTATCATGGTATGGGATAGGAATTATTATAACTTCGTCATCATTGTTTCCTATAAGTATTAATAGTTTTTGTATTGCTATTTTTTTATAATAAATAGATAGCAATATATTTTGCAATAAAGATAATGGAATAAAAAGCCATAGAAGTAAAATAGTAGCGATTTTTTGCAAAATGCTTACCCTCTTTATTTTTTTATATCCTGCTCCACTAGGTAAAATGATTGTTGAAAATTTATATATTTCATTAATTTTATCAATTTTTAACTCTCTGCTCAAATTAACTTTTAAAATCTTATTTTTATAAAATAGAATTTTTATCTCTTTTTTCATAAAAAATTGATAAAACTTTCTTATGCTTTTAACAAAAATATAAATTACTAATACACCTGCTATATTGTCAATAAAACTTTTTTCGCTTGTTTGAAAATATAATATAAAAAACATTATTACTCCCAAACTGATTAAAAATAATACATTATGTAAATATGCATCATCACTTATTTCAAAAATTAAATCATCATTTTTATCTTTCATCACGCCACCTCCCTTTCAATTTGAACAATATCTAAACTATTTGAATCATAATTAATATAATTTGTTAGTTCTACATGTAAAGAGTCTGTATCACTTATATCATATGTGTTTAGTGCTAAAAATTACACCAAATTACACCCCCAATTACAATTACACCCCTGTGATTGAATATCCACTTTTAATAACTAAATAAATATGCAGAATGAGTTTATGAATTGTAGCAATTTTCTTAAATATTTGTAAAAACATTTCTTTTGTTTTTTCCTTGTTTTGCTTTTATCATTTAAGAAGTATATCATAAAAGTGGATATTCAATCACAGGGGTGTAATTTGTGTAATTTAGAATTTAGGGGTGTAATTTAATTTGGGGTCTTTATATTTACTACACACCCAATTGGTAAAGTTTTTTTCTCTCGCTTGAGCCTGCAATATTAAGCTGTTTTCGGTATTTTGCTATGGTACGCCTTACCATTTTTACTTTGAATTTATCTTGAATTAAATCTAACAGTTTCATGTCGCTAAAAGGCTTTTGTCGATTTTCTTGTTTGACAAGTCCTATAAGGTACTCTTTTATTGCCGCATTACTCACATCTTCATCAATAGCCGTCGTAAAAAACTCTTTCATTGCCAAAAGACCTCTGTCACAGGCTATGTATTTGTTTGCAATGGCGCGTGAAATTGTTGAAGGGTTATGCCCAAATTCATCAGCCAAAGTTTTTAGCGTCAAGGGCATAATTTGTCCTCCCATAAAAAAATCATACTGATACTCAACTATCATCAACCCTACTTTGTAGAGTGTTGCTTTTCTCATATCAAGTGCATCTACCAAACTTTTCGCCTCCTTGATTTTTTGAGTGACGAACTCATGTGTAACACCATAAGCAGTGTCAATATTTATAATAGGATAATAAGCATCATTGAGCTTGACTTCTATTTGTTGTTCATCATTAAAATATATCATCAAATCAGGAATTATTTGCGCAGATTCTTCTTGATACTCAATGTTTGGCGGATTTTTAAATGAAGAAAGAACATGCATAACTTCACTAAAATATGTTTCCTTAGAATAACTATAAATATTTTGCATATCATTTATGATACGAACGCACAAAGTGTATGCCTTATCACTAATTTCAGAGTTATCAAGCTGAAACAAAAATGATTCTGCCAAATCTTTAGCACCTATACCGACCGGTTCTACATGTAAGAAGCGTAGGCGAACCTTTTCAAACATCTCTATTTGTATACCATTCTTTTGGCAAAATGCTTCTGTATCTCCCTCATAGTAGCCAAAATCATCCAAGTTTGCAACGACAAAAGAGGCTATTTCTTGAGATATTGGCGTTGGAAAAAGTGGAGAGCCAAGTTGTTCATCTAAGACATCATAGAGTGATTTATGCTGAATTGTCAATGCTTCTATTTGCTCTGTTCTAGAGTTGCTGACAGCTCGAGAAATTACCTTCCTAGGAATTTTTTTTTCAAAATTCTCTTCAAAACCAGATTTTACTTCTATAACAGGATTTGCTACCACAAAAGGAGCCATTGCCTCGCCCAAGTCCGACAGGCTTGACTGTAAAATAGGAAGCCAATTACGCAGGGTATTAGATAACTTGTGTTTTGTTTCAACTCCCTGTGTCTGTCGTAATGCTCCCATATTTTCATAAACCCTTACAGTTTAAAGCTCTCGCCGAGATAATGCATACGAACATCTTCATTTTGCCCAATTTCAGCGCTTGTTCCCTGCGCAAGGAGTTCACCTGCTTTCATAACATAAACTCTGTCACAAACATCGAGTGTTTCTCTTACATTATGGTCAGTAATAAGCACACCAATGTCATAAGAAACAAGTTGTTGTATAACTTTTTGTATATCCATCACGGCTATAGGATCAACTCCAGCAAAAGGCTCATCAAGTAGTAAAAACTTCGGTTTGTTTACAAGTGCACGAGCGATTTCAACTCGACGGCGTTCCCCACCACTAAGGCTGATACCTTTTCTGTAACGAATCGGCTCAATATTAAACATATCAAGCAGTTCTACTATGCGTGATTCTTGTGCTTCTTTGCCTTTTATGCCGACTTCAGCAGCTATCATTAAGTTGTCTTCAACACTCAAGTCTTTAAAAATCGAAGCTTCTTGAGGTAAATATCCTATACCTTTGAGTGCTCTCTCATGCAAAGGCATACCCATTAAGTCTTCATCATCAAAATAAACTTTGCCCTCAGTAGCCTCTACCAAACCACATATCATATAAAAAGTTGTTGTTTTTCCTGCACCGTTAGGACCTAATAAGCCCACAACTTCACCACTCTTAACTTCTAAACTTATACCTTTTACTATTTCTAAATCTTTTATTTTTTTTTGTAAATTTACTGCTTTTAATATGTGCATATTTTATACTCTCTTGCATCATTTGAAATTTTTTCTATTTTTATTGTCATTGTTTCCATCCCAGCAGATGTTAAAATATCTACCAACTCATCATTTCCCCACTCTATAAAATGAAGCCCCGGTTTTTCTAACTCTTCAAGCATTCCCAATGATATAAAATGTTCAAGTCCATGATTGTATATATCATAGTGAAACAGTCTGTATCCATAGCACTGTTGCAGAGAGAATGTAGGAGAAGTCACTTCTTCTTCATAGCCCAGTTTTTTCGACACTTTTTTTACAAGTGTTGTTTTTCCTGCGGCCAAATCCCCTTGCAAAATAACAACACCCTCTGTAAAATCACGACTTATATCTTCTGCTAAAATATCAAGTTCACTTAATCTAAGTTCATAATTTGTTTTCATAATTTGTTTGATGTTTCTATGATTTGTTTTAATTTCACTTTCGGTCTTGCATTGGCAATAGCTTCTCTTGCCATTTCCAAACCATCCTGTATATCTCGTGCCAAACCATCAACCATTAAAGATGCTGCCGTATTGATAAGGACGATGTCTTTTTGTGCTTCTGTTGCCGTGTCATCAAAAATATTTCGTAAAATATTGGCGTTTTCTCTTGCATCACCGCCCATGATAGCTTCAAGCGGTGCTTTTTTAATGCCATATTCCTGAGGGTCAATAATAAATTCCCTCATATCGCCCTCTTTCAAAAAAGAGGCATAAGTCACATCACTAATGCTAATCTCATCCATCCCTTCATTTGAGCTGACAACCAAAGCAGATGTAGCACCATTTATTTGCAGAGCTTGCGCAATTTTTGGCACAAAAGCTTTGTCAAAGACACCCAACATTGACTTTTTTACACCGGCTGGATTTGTCAAAGGTCCGAGTATATTAAAAATAGTTTTATCAGTAATACTCCTGCGAACAGGAACAATAAATTTCATAGCCGGATGATGGTTTTGTGCAAACATAAATGTGAAACCAGTCTCTTCCAAGAGTTTTGCACTTTGTTGCATAGTTAAATCGAGCCGAACACCTAGTGCTTCAAACATATCGGCACTCCCGCTTTTTGAAGTAATAGAACGACTTCCGTGTTTTGCAACGGTTGCACCACAAGAAGCAACAAGTAAAGCCACGGTTGAAGAGATGTTAAAACTACCTATTTTATCACCACCCGTTCCGACTATATCTAAGGCATTATCTCGGAGTTCTTCTGAAATCGGCAATGGGATAGCATGCTTTCGCATTACATGTGCGGCAGCAGCTATAACTTCCACGGGAGTCGTTTCATCCAGTTTCATATCGATAAGAAAACTTCGCATAGCATCATCACTCATTTCATGATTAAAAAGTGATGTAAATTGTACTATTGCTTCATCATATGTCATGAAACTTCCTTTATATACTGGTCTTGCAGTGATTTTGGTGTTGATTTTGTGGTCGGAATTTGCAAAACTTCATATTTTTTTGATTCATTCAAATAGTTTATAGTAATAACAGAACCTACTTCCACATTTTTACTGGCTTTGGCAACCACATCATTTATTAAAACAACACCGTTACTTATCATATCCTGTGCAACGGAACGCCGTTTTGTAATATTTACCGAGTTTAAAAATTTATCTATTCGCATTCTTTATCTTTTTTAGTATATTTTAGCTTATTGTAGACAAATAAAACTGAAAATAATGTAAGAAAAGAGAGAAGTTGGAACATTTTTTGCATTCTATAGAAGAAGTAGATACAATTTCACTATGCAAACCTTTACAGACCAAACAATAATGCAAATCATAAAAATATTGCAAACTTCCCTTCTTACATGTAAACCAAAAAAGATAATTGAATTTAAAGTGCTCAATCCTGACACTGCAACATCTCTTTATAATGGAAATAGTGTTACATGTAACGGTATAGAGCATATTTATAGAGGCTATAAAAGCTGGATAGATTTAGCACAGCTTTTGCAATGCCGTATGCTCACGCCAAAAATTATAGACGAGAACTATATACTTATGCGATATGAAAAACTTGACGAAGATATCAGTTTTCATAAAAATATCTCGGATAAAGAGGAAAAATACGGAGAGCACTCTATTTTTGGAAAAATCCATAAAAATGAAGAAGCTTCTTTTATATACAATTATATGCAAGCTTTACAGAATGTACATGTAAACAAAAGAGTGCGTATTTTAAACCTTGGTGTCAACAGCGGTGATGAATTTGAAGCCATACAAGCCTATGCAGAAAATTTTAATGATTTGGAACTTGTCGGTATAGATTACTGTGCATCTGCCATAGCCGTAGCAAAAGAAAAATTTAAAAATATGTCAAATATCACTTTACATGTAACAGATATAAATGAGTTAAACTCACTTGATTTAGGAAAATTTGACCTTATCATCAGCATAGGAACATTGCAAAGTTCCAACTTGGAATTTAACAAGCTTTTGATGTCCATAGTACAAAATCAGCTCAAAAAAGAAGGGGCGATGATACTGGGCTTTCCAAATTGTCGATGGATAGATGGTGAAATGATTTACGGCGCGAGAGTGAAAAACTATGCTTTTTCGGAAATGGGACTGCTTTATAAGGATGTTATATTTGCAAAAAAATACCTGCAACAAAAAAAGTATCGCGTAACTATTACGGGCAAAGATTATATCTTTGTAACGGCTACATCTATCCGTAAAGACTAAGAGGCAATACACATTTTTCGGAACCGGTACTTTAGTGCCGGCTTTGTGTCTTTAAAGACTAAGGCCTAGGTTACAGAAAAAAATTTAGTTTTTTTCTAAGTTATGCTTTAGCATTAAAAACCTAGGTTCCGAGAAAACATCAAAGCATTCTCTCAACTTAATGACATACAAGATTTATATCTTTAAGACCAAGGTCTAAGAAGCAAACCCTGAACAAAAAGTGTCTTTTGCAACCACTATCTGTTTTTGTTTCTCTTTTCTTCTCATATCTTTTTCTACAAATATTTTCTTGCGTGTTTTAGGGTCGAGTTCCGTATAATACATTACAGCAGAATAGGTCGAGGGTGTCGGTGTAAAGACCTGTGCCTGTTCTGGATTCATTTGCAACTCTTCTGTGGTAAATCGTTTCAACTCGTGCATGTCTTTTTCTTCACAACCCGGATGCGCAGCTATAAGATAATAGGTCAAAAACTGCTTCTTTCCTGATTCTTTGTTAAGCTTGTCATAGAGTTTTTTAAAATCAATGAGCGTCTGTTTTCCCGGTTTTCCCATCAACTCTAACACATGTTGCTGTGTATGTTCAGGAGCTACTTTCATCTGTCCAGATATATGATGTTCTACCATCTCTTTTAAGTAGCTGTATCCATGTTGTTTGTCGGCTGTAATCAAATCATACCGTACACCCGAAGCCACAAAGGCTTTTCTCACGCCCTCCACTTTTCGCACCTGTCGTAAAAGGTTAATATTACGCCCATGGTCAACTTTCATAGTTTTACACAAATGGCTCGCATCCACACAACGCTGATGATCACAAGTGCCGAGTTTAAGCTTTTTTCCGCACTCGTATCCGTACATATTTGCCGTCGGTCCACCGACATCGGAGATAATGCCTTTGTAATCTTTATACTTGTTAAAATCTTTGGCTTCAGATAAAATATTTTTCTCCGAACGTGTTCGAATCGTACGTCCTTGATGCACACCGATAGCACAAAAGTTACATTCACCCCAGCAACCGTGATGTGTCATAATGGAAAACTTAATCGTCTCTAAACATTTTACTTTTCCCTCTTTGGCATAATAAGGATGTAGTTCTCTTGTAAAAGGCAGGTTTGAGTTAGCATCCATCTCGTCTTCATTCAAATAATCACAAGGAGGGTTTTGAATGAGATACCTGTTATCTACAGGCTGACATAATCCTTTTGCAGATATAGGGTCATTGTTATCATAAAAATCATCAAACAAATCTATATATTTTTCTTTATCATCTAAGCATTCTTGATGGGATGGCAGCTGAATATATTCATACACCGGCTCTTTTGCAATATAACATACGCCTCGTATATCTCTAAAATCTCGCTTTTCGTCTATGGCACGAGTTAATTGTTCTAAAGCTATTTCTCCCATCCCGTAAATCATGATATCCGCTTTAGAATCAAATAAAATCGGCTTTTTGAGCTTATTTGACCAGTAATCATAATGACTGACACGACGAAGGGATGCTTCAATGCCACCAAGCACCAAAGGCACTGTATTTTTAAAATAGCGTCTTATTAAATTACAATACACACTGAGTGCTCTATCGGGTCGTTTGTTGTTTTTTCCGCCCGGTGTATAATCATCTGAATTTCGAAATTTTTTTGTAGCTGTGTAATTACTTACCATAGAATCCACACTGCCCCCGCTCACACCCCAGTACAAACGCGGCTCACCTAAACGCATAATATCATCAGGTTTGTCTATGTCAGGCTGTCCTATCATCCCAACTTTATAACCCATACGCTCCAACATACGACCAACCATAGCCACCCCGATAAACGGCGAATCAATATAAGCATCGCCACTCACCAATATAACATCACAATAATCCCACCCCCTTGCATCCATCTCCGCACGAGTTGTAGGAAGAAAATCTTTTTCACTGAAAGTGACTGTATCTCTTTTTTGGTTATTTTGTCTGTTTTTGTGTCGTCTACTCAAGCTATGGCCTTTTAAAATAAATACTATTACTAATTATACACTGTTATGTTCCACATTTTTATTATCATTTTTTACTGTTCAAACATTTTAACAAGTATATTAGAAATTTCTAGTGATGTTTTTTTATCAACATCACCAAGTTTTTTCACTAACCTTGTTTTGTCTACGGTTCGTATTTGGTCTAATAATATTAAACCATCTTTCTTCTCAAATTTAATCTTTGGTCTGAAAACAAAATCAAAACCTTTAGATGTCATTGGTGCAACGATTACAGTCTTTAAAACATTCATCTCATTTGGAGAAATCACTATGCATGGTCTAGTCTTCTGAATTTCTGAACCAATAGTTGGATTTAGCTTTACTAAATACACTTCATATCTTTTAATGTCCACTACCATTCAAATTCTTCTAAATCATTATCATTAAGAAAATCTTCTAAATAGCCTTCATCAAGGCTTCCTTTATTATTAGAAAGTACTTTTTCAATATTTTTTTTCCAGGTCTCTCTACCTGTATTATTTACAGGTTTTATTAGCAAACCATTTTCTAAAACTTCTAGTTCTAAACTGACATTATCAAGATGTGCTTGTTGAATAAGTGGTTTAGGGATTCTAAT
>Ga0256840_1000197_pt1 | contig 58498 bp, 73 predicted proteins | sample 355202metaG_FD_185969 | JGI IMG/M metagenome (GOLD analysis project Ga0256840, IMG submission 185969) | Hydrothermal vent microbial communities from Mid Atlantic Ridge, Atlantic Ocean - 355-202 | ecosystem: Environmental > Aquatic > Marine > Hydrothermal vents | place: Atlantic Ocean: Mid...
CCCTCGCCCACCATCGTCAACCTGGTGGGGGACGCGCGGCCCGAGATCCTGTTCGCTGGTCACGACGGCTTTGTCTACTGCATCTCCCCCACGGCCAGGCGCCTCTGGCGGCGCGACATCCGTCACGGCCGGGCCCTGATGTATGCCTCCGAGATCACGGTGGCCGACCTGAACCGGGACAATATCCCGGAGCTGATCCTCACCACCTATGGCGATCCGGACAACATCACGCCCGGCGTTCCCCACGGCTATCTGATGATCCTGGACCGCAACGGCAGGGTGCTCTTTGACCTGCAACTGCCCCATCAGGGCACCAACGGCAACGGCAAGGGTGCGCCGGCCGCCCCCACGGTCATGGACACCGACGGCGACGGCAGCCTGGAGATCCTGGTCCAGACCTTTGGCGCCGGCCTCTTCATCTACACCGTGCCCGGCTCGGCCGAAAACCAGTTGCTCTGGCCCACGGCCCGGGGCAACTTCCTGCGCGACGGCCGTGCCCTGGCCACCTGGACCGGGGGAGGCGGCGGGTCCTCGTCCGGTGGCGGCGGCAGGCGGGGCGGTCTGCCGGCGGCCAACCTGCTGCTTCTGCACCGGTGAACAGCATGTCCAGCAACAGACACACCACGGCGGTCCTGTTCCTGGCCGCCCTGCTCCTCCTTCTTTCCATGGGCAGCACCCGGGCCGCGGTCACGGTCTCCACCGTCTCCGGCCTGGAGCAGGCCATCGGCCGGGCCAACAGCGGCGGCGACCCCACCATCCTGCTCCGGGACGGCTTCTATGCCCTGAACGGAGTCTATCTCCGCATCACTAGGGCCGGGATCACGGTCCGCTCCGCAGACGGTGACCGGGAAAAGGTGGTGCTGGACGGCAACTACCAGACCACCGAGATCTTCCAGATCGTGGCCTCCGATGTCACCATTGCCGACCTGACCCTGAAACGGGCCCGTGACCATCCCATCCATCTCATCGCCGCCGCGGATCACGATGTCAGGGGTGTTGTCATCGACAACGTGCATATCCTCGATCCCGGCCAGCAGGCCATCAAGATCAACCCGGACTCGGCCCGCAGCCACACCGTGGACCACGGCACGGTGCGAAGATCCCGCATCGAGCTCACCGGCGCCGGCCGCGCCTTTGTCTGGGACAGGAATAACTCCTGCTACACAGGCGGCGTGGACGCCCACCAGGCCACGGGCTGGACCATCGAGGACAACGTGATCAGCGGCTTCTGGTGCAGCGGCGGTCTGGCCGAGCACGGTGTTCATTTCTGGTCTGATTCACGCGACACCCTGGTCCAGCGCAACCTGATTGTCGACTGCGACCGCGGCATCGGCTTCGGCCTGGGCACCAGCGGCCACCATGGCGGCATTATCCGCAACAACATGATCTATCATCCCGGGGACCATGGGGTGAGCGATGTGGGCATCGGCCTGGAATCGGCACCCGGCGCCCGGGTCTGCAACAACACCATCTTCTTTGCCCATTCCTATCCCAACGCCATCGAGTACCGGTTCACGGCCACCACCGATGTGCTGATCGCCAACAACCTCACCAACCGGGCCATCACCGGCCGCAACAACGCCACGGCCGATCTGCAGGCCAATCGCACCGATGCGGAACCTTCCTGGTTCGTCGATTCGGCTGCCGGCAATCTGCACCTGGCCTGGCCGGTTCCCGGGGTGGTCGACGCCGGGATGACGATCAGCGGCCTGGCCGACGACTTCGACCGCACCGGCCGTCCCCGGGGAGCCGGCGTGGACATCGGCGCCGACGAATACACCGCATCACCCCCGCCACCCCTCCCGCCACCGACCACGGGCAGGGCCCTGCCCTTTACCCTGCTCCTGCTCGGCAACAGGCCGTAACCATAGAGTTTTTCAGTAAAAATATCGACATGTTCAGGTCATTGCCCATGGCGGCGAACCGGTCTCCGCGTCCACCCCTGACAGCAAAAAAAGCCGGCCGACGCTCGATGCGCCGGCCGGCTTCCTGATCCTGCACGGCCCTGTTGTCGGCCGTTATCTCTCCGTGCCACCCCCTGGACTGGTTCCCGACCGAAATTCCGTCAACAGCCAGGGTCTCTGCCTGCCTATTTTTTCTTCTTTTTCTTCTTTTTTTTCCTGCCGGTCCCGCACTTTTCCTGCTCTTTGCTCAACTGCCTGCACTTTTTCTTGATCAGGACCGGGCAGCGGCTGCAGTGCCTGCCTTTTTTCAGATACTTGCCGCAGCAGCTCTTCTTGATTTTTTTCTTCTTTTTTCCCATGGGGCACGTTTCAGGTTATCGGAAATAATGGCATCGCAAAAAGTCCGATCTACTGCGTTGCAGCGGGCACGGGCACTCGCCGACAGAGATGCGCGCCACCGCAGAAGCGGTGGCGCGAGGGGGATTCCGGCGGTCAGTGCCTATTTCTTGCCCTTGCCGGCATCATCCTTGACGACATCGAGGAGCTCGACCTTGAAGATCAGCATGGAGCCGGGCTCGATGACCGGCGGCGCACCGCGGTCGCCATAGGCCAGCTTGGCGGGAATGTACAACTCATAAGTGGAACCGGCATTCATGAGCTGCAGGGCCTCCTGCCAGCCGGCGATGACCTGTCCCACCTTGAAAACGGCCGGTTCGTTGCGCTTGTAGGAGCTGTCGAATTCCTTGCCGTTGAGAAGCGTGCCCGTATAGTGGACCTTGACCGTGTCGTTCTTGCCAGGTTTTGGCCCCTTGCCCTGCTTGATCACCTTGTACTGAAGGCCGCTCCCGGTCTCAACCACGCCTTTCTTCTTCTTGTTTTGCCGGAGAAATTCCTCCTGGGCCTTGTGATTCTTCTGTACCATGGCCACGGTCTTCTTGACCTGCTTCTGCTGCTGGCGGCTGGCGAACTTCTGCTGAACCGCCGACACCTCCTCCGGCGTCATCAGGGCCTTCTTGCCGGCATAGGCGTCTTCAAGTCCCCGCTGGATCACGGCAAGATCGAAATCCTCGCCCAGGCTCTTGAAATAGGTGCCGAGATCATAGCCCATGGCATAACTGAGTTTCTTGGCCTCATTGTCCAGGGCCAGGGGTTTGTCGGCCGCGGCCGCCGGGGCGGCAATCAGCAGCAGGGCAAGGAGGGCCAGTACTGTCCGTTTCATGTAAACACTCCTGTAGGTAAGGGAAAAACTGGAAAAAATGCCTCCCGGAGAACCCGGATCGGCACTTCTGTTGTCGTCAGGCGGCCCTCGGAACAGCATGGCCGTGACGGTCCATGGGGCAGGAGCCGGACGGGCCGTATCCCTTCCCCTAACCGCACCTTACCCCATCTGCGCCCAAAATGCCCGCCCGGAAAACAGTTCCGCTGTCTCAGCGGCTGGCACGTTCCCGTGCCAGTTCCTCCGGGCTCATGGTCCAGAAGGGGGTGCCGTCCTTGGTCAGACGGACCTTGAGTTCGAAAAAATCGCCCTTTTTGATCTTGGATGCCATGAAGACATCCTTGCCATCGATCTCGGCCCAGGAGCCCTTGACCTTGACCTTGTCGCCACGGCTGAGACCGATGGAATCGCCGAGGAACCACTTGGGCCCCACGTGGACCATGATCTTTTCCCCGTCCCGGTCCTTGAGGATAATGGCCACTCCCGGCGCCATGCCCTTCATGGGGACCACCTCGGTGATCCTGAGTATCCTGCCCTTGAGCTTGTCCAGCTCCGAGGCCTTGTACAGCCGGTTGTAGGCCCCGTCCTTTTCCCAGCCGCCCATATCCTTTTCCGCTGCCATGGCAACAAAAAACAGGCAACCGCCCAGCAGCATGCTGAGCAGGACCGGGAAAACCACTGTCCGGATCTGACGTTTCGGCATGGAACCACCTCCTACAGTTTGCGTTTATCGATGACCCGCTTCGACTTTCCCTCGGACCGCTCCAGGGTCTTTTCCTCCACCAGCTTCACATCGACGCCGATGCCCAGCTCCGAGGCCAGGCGCGCCCTGATCCGGTCAACCATGCCACGCTGTTTCTTCATCTCGTCAAAGAAGATCGACTCCACCACCTCCACCAGGACCGTCACCTTGTCCGAGTGGTTCTCCCGCTCGACAATGATCTGGTAATGGGGCTCGGTCCCCTCGATCTCGAACAGAACCTTTTCGATCTGGACCGGGAAGACGTTGACGCCCTTGATGATCAGCATGTCGTCGGTTCGCCCCATGACCCTCTGCATGCGGGTGAAGGTCCGGCCGCAGGGACAGGGCTCCGGGATGAGACGGGTCAGATCGCGCGTCCGGTAGCGGATCATGGGAAAGGCCTCCTTGGTGAGCGTGGTCACCACCAGCTCGCCCACCTCGCCGGGCGCCACCGGCTCCAGGGTCTCGGGATCGATGACCTCGAGCAGGAAGTGGTCCTCGTTGATGTGCAGACCGTTGCACTCCTGGCATTCTCCGGCCACACCGGGCCCCATGACCTCGGACAGGCCGTAGTTGTCGGTGGCGATGATACCCAGCTTCTCCCGGATCTCGGCCCGCATGGCCTCGGACCATGGCTCGGCCCCGAAGAGGCCGTAGCGCAGGGAGAGGCCGGCCGGGTTGACCCCCATCTCCATCATGGTATCGGCGATGATCAGGGCATAGCTGGGCGTGCAGACCAGGGCCGTGGTCTTGAAGTCCTGCATGATCCGGATCTGGCGTTTGGTGTTGCCGGCCGAGATGGGTATCACCGAGGCGCCGAGCCGCTCGGCTCCGTAGTGGATACCGAAACCGCCGGTGAACAGGCCGTAGCCGAAGGCGATCTGGATGACATCGTCCCGGGTGACCCCGGCCGCGGTCAGGACACGGGCGGTCAGGTTGGACCAGGTCCTGATGTCGTTGCGACTGTAGCCCACCACCGTTGCCAGGCCCGTGGTCCCGGACGAGGAATGGACCCGGACCACCTCGCGCAGGGGCACGGCAAAGAGGCCATAGGGATAGTTGTCACGCAGGTCCTGCTTGACCGTGAACGGCAGTCGCCGCAGGTCGTCCAGGGAGCGGATATCATCGTAGTTGAGCCTGAGCTCCTCGAACTTCTTCCGGTAGAAGGGAACGCGGGTCCCCACCCGGTAGAGAGTGGACTGGAGGCGTTCCAGTTGCAGCTGTTCCAGGTCCTCCCTGGCCATACATTCTCGTTCCGGTTCCCAGTACATAACAGAGTTCCGCAGGTTGGAGTTACAGGTCACGGCATCCGGTGGACAGGGGCTGTACGGGAAATCTCACATTACCCCGGGTCATCGGAAAATCCAATAAATAAAATTCCTGCCTGCCGCGCATGGGCAGGGGATCAGGCGATCTTCTCCCGGCCGAGGTAGGCCCGCTGCACGTCGCGGTTGGCGAGCAGGTCCCCGGCCGGTCCCTGCAGGATCACCCTGCCGGTCTCGAGCACGTAGCCCCGGTCGGCGATACCCAGGGCGGCACGGGCATTCTGTTCCACCAGGAGCACAGTGTTGCCCTCCTCCCGCAGCCGGACGATGACCCGGAAGATATCACGTACCACCAGAGGTGCCAGGCCGGTGGACGGCTCGTCCATCATCACCAGGCGCGGTCGGGACATGAGGGCCCGGCCCATGGCCAGCATCTGCTGCTCGCCGCCGGAAAGGGTGCCGGCAAGCTGCTGCCGCCGCTCCCGGAGCACGGGAAAAAGCTCGTACTGGTGCCCCAGCTCTCGCAGCACCGTGGCCCTGCCCTCCCGTTTCTGCAGCACATGCCCCCCGAGGATCAGGTTCTCCTCCACGCTCATGGTGGCAAAGACCTGGCGCCCCTCGGGGACGAGAGCACAGCCGGCGGCCACGATCCGACGCGCCTCGAGCCGCCGGCAATCCTGCCCCAGGAAGAGGATCTCGCCCCGGGTCGGCCGCACCAGGCCGATGATGGTATGAAGCAGGGTGGTCTTGCCGGCACCGTTGGCGCCGATCATGGTCACGATCTCGCCACCATCCACGTGGAGGGAGATGTTTTTCAACACCCGCAGGTTCCCGTACCCCGCCTCCATGTTCCGAATCCTGAGCATGGTCAGGCCGCCTCCTCGTCTTCACCGAGATAGATACGGATCACCTCCGGATTCCGCTGAATGGCGCCGGGGACGTCCTCGGCGATCTTTTCTCCAAAGCTCAGCACCACGATCTCGTCGGAGATGTCCATGACCAGCGACATGTCGTGCTCCACCAGCAGGACGGTGATGCCCATGTCGCGGATGCGGGTGATCAGGCGTGCCACCTCGGCGGTTTCATAGATATTGAGGCCCGCGGCCGGCTCGTCGAGCAGCAGCAGCTCCGGTTCCATTGCAAGGGCCCGGGCCATTTCGACACTGCGCTGCTGGCCAAAGGCCAGGCTGGTGGCCTCGACATCGGCGAATTCGGCGATCCCGAGCAGCTCCAGCAGCTCCATGGCCCGTTCCCGGATCCGGCGTTCCTCCTGCCAGGTCGAGGGCAGGTGCAGCATACCGGCCAGAAACCCGGCCCGGCTGCGCACGTGTCGGCCCACCATCACCGATTCCAGGGCGGTCATGCCGTGAAAAAGCTTGATGTTCTGGAATGTACGGGCCATGCCCAGGGCCGCGATCCGGTGCGGCCTCCAGCCCTGGATCTCGCGGCCGCGGAACCGGATCAGGCCGGAGCTGGGCGCCAGGTTGCCGGCGATCAGGTTGAAGAGCGTGGTCTTGCCGGCCCCGTTGGGACCGATGACCGCCTTGATCGTACCGGCCGCCACCCGGAAGCTGACATCGCTCACCGCATGCAGTCCGCCGAAATACTTATTGATCTTTTCCAGTTCAAGCATGGCCAATCCATCCGGTGATCACCTTTTCAGGCGGGCCAGGAAGGTGTTGAATTGCAGGCTGAGGATACCGTCCGGCGCAAAGAGCATGACCAGGATCAGGATGGCGCCGAACACGGCGTCGTCAAAGGAACCGAACACGCCGCGCAGAGAGAGGAAGGTCAGGCCCGCACCCATGACCAGGGCGCCCCAGAGATTGGCCATGCCGCCAACCGCCACCAGGGCAACGTAGCGTACCGATTTCATCACCGAGGCCTCGGACGGCCCCAGGCCACCGTTGTAGTGGGTCAGCAGTACCCCGGCCAGGGCGGCGTAGACGGCGCTGAGCACAAAGACCTGCAGCTTGCAGCGGGCGGTGTCCACACCCACTGCCTCGGCCGCCTCCTCGGAACCGTGGATGGAGCGCAGGGCCCGGCCCACCCGCGAGTCAATCAGGTTGAGCAGCAGGACCATGCCGATAATCAGCACTCCCCAGGCGATATAGTAGTTCTGGACCCGGTTGCCGAAATCGCCATTGACCACCAGCGGCGGCAGACCGGCCACACCGGGCAGGAGGGTGAAGCCCGGCACCTCGGAGATGCCGTCCGCCTCACCGAAATACTCGGTGGCCAGGGCGATGCGGTAGATGATGGTGCCGAATCCCAGGGTGGCCATGGCCAGGTAATGCCCCTTGAGCTTGAGCACCGGGATGCCGAGCAGGAAGGCGATGAGCGCCGCCACCAGGATGGCGGCCAGGCAGGCGGCCCAGGGGGTGACGGTGAGCAGTTGTTCGCCATAGATGTCCTGCCCCTGGACGAGGACGCCGAGCCGGCCCAGGGACTGCACCACGGGCGTGCCGGCAAGGGGTACCAGGTTGTGGGTGGTCAGCGCCGCCGACAGGTAGCCGCCGATGGCGAAGAAACCGGCATGGCCGATGGAGATCTGGCCGGCATACCCCATGAGCACGGTCAGTCCGATCACGACCAGGGCGTAGTACGCCGACATGGTCAACTGGGTCAGGAAGTACTGGCTGCCGGTGATCCGGGTCAGGACCTGCACGGCGATAACCAGTGCCGCCAGGCCGAGAATGGCGCGACTCTTGGTGTACTTCATCAGAATTCTTTCAGTCTCGCTGCCTCGCCTGAGCCGAACAGACCGTGCGGCCGGACAAAGAGGATGATCAGCAGGATGGTGATGGAGATGGCGTCCTGGAAGGCCAGGGGGACGAAGGAAATGGAATAGGCCTCGATGATACCGAGCAGGATGCCGGCCGCCACCGCCCCCATGGAGTTGCCGAGACCGCCGAGGATGGCGACGGTGAATCCCTTGATGGCCAGGGGCGTACCCGAATCGTACTGGGTATAGGTGATGGGCGACATCACGCAGCCGGCCAGGGCGCCGATGCCGGCGCTGAGCATGAACGAGAAGGTCACCATGTTGCGGGCATTGATGCCGCACAGGATGGCGGCGCGCCGGTTGGCGGCGCAGGCCCGCATCTCGCGCCCCAGGGGCGTCACCTTGAAGAAGACCGACAGCAGCAGGACCACGATGCCGCAGACCCCGAGCACCCAGAGCACCTGCGGCGAGATCCGCACCGGCCCCAGGGTGATGGTGGTGATCTCGTTGCCGTAGAAGTAGGGCAGCGACCGGATGGACTCGCCCCAGATGTGAAGAGCCGCCTCACGGATGAGGATGGACAGGCCGATGGTGATGATGATCATCCGCAGGACAGAGGGGTTGTCCAGCCAGCGGATGAAGAGCATCTCGATGAGGGCCCCGACCAGCATGGTGATCACCACGCCAGCGGCAATGGCCAGGGGCAGCGGCACGAAATGAAACAGGGAGATGGCGATCATGCCGCCCAGCATGACGAACTCGCCCTGGGCGAAATTGATGATACCGGTGGTATTGTAGATGATATTGAAACCGATGGCGACGATGGCATACATGATGCCATAGGTGATACCGGCAAAGAGGTACTGAAAAAAGAGATCCGCAGTCATGATCCGTATGCAGCCAGCCGTTTTTCCGATACGGGAAATAAAAAACGGGCAGGAAAGGCCTGCCCGTCAGGTGCGTCAACCGCTGTTACCTGCCGTCGTAGAGAACGAACTTGCCGTCCTTGACCGTCAGCATGACAAAGGAGCTGATATCCAGGCCGTTGTGATCCTCGGGTGAAAAGGAGAACACGCCGCCGGTACCGGGGAAGTTCTTCAGGCCCTCGATGGCGTCACGGACCTTGTCCCGATCGTTGCCGCCCTTTTCGATGGCCGCGGCCAGGATGGTCATGGCATCATAGCCGTGGCCGCCGAAGGTGGAGGCCGCCTCGTGGTATTTCGACTCGTAGTCGTGCTTGTACTTGAGCAGCAGTTTCTTCTGCGGGTCGGAATCGGGCAGGGCCTCGGCGACCAGCAGCCGGCCGGCCGGGAAGATGATGCCCTCGGCGGCGGCGCCGGCGGCCTGCACATACTTGATATTGCCGAAACCATGGCTCTGGAAGAGCGGGACCTTCCAGCCGGCCTGGCGCATGTTCTTGGCAATGATGGCCTGGGCCGGAACGATGGACCAGTTGACCACGGCCTGGATCTCCTTGTTGGCCATGAGCTTTGCCACCAGGGCGCTGAGATCGGTGGCTTTCTTGTCATAGGTCTCGGCGTCCACGACCTCGATACCGAACTCGGGCGCGATCTTGACGAGCTGGCCCTTGCCGGCCTTGCCGAAGCCGGTGTTGCCGGCCACCACCGCGATCTTCCTGATACCGAGCCGGTTCATCTCGCCGTAGATCTTCCGCACCGCAAAAGAGTCCTTCTGCGGTGTCTTGAAGACGTAGCGGGCCACCGGGTTGACGATGACCTCGGCGGCGCCGCAACTGATGAGCGGGGTCCTGCCCTGCTCGGCGATCTTCTTGATCTTCATGGACTCGCCAGAGGTGGAGGGGCCGATGATGGCAAGCACCTTGTCCTCCTCGATGAGCTGCCTGGCAAAGGAGATGGCCTTCTCGGGGCTGGCGCCGGAATCCTTGATGATCAGCTCGATGGTATCACCGTTGATACCGCCCTTCCTGTTGATCTCGTCCACCACCATCTGTGCGCTCCGGGCCTCGGGACCACCGAGGAAGGAGGCGGGACCGGTGACGGCGAAGATGGCGCCGACCTTGATCGTTCCGGCCTGGATGGCCGGGGCCGCGAGCAGACAGACGGCCGCCGCGGCCAGGACAATGTTCTTCAGTTTCGCTTTCACTCCATATCCCCCTTGAAAAAGAGTTGATCTTGCCCGGCCGCCCGGGGCGGACGGGGTCCAGCAGCCCTCTATAATGCGCAGACCCGGGCACCACTGAGGATGGTGAATCCGGCCTGCAGCAGGGCGTCGATGGCCTTGTCCATGTCATCGAAACGGAAGATCAGGACCGCGTTCTCACCCGAGCTGTTGACAAAGGCGTACATGTACTCGACATTGAGCCCGGCCTCCTCGACGGTCTTGAGAACGGTGGCCAGGCCGCCGACCTTGTCAGGCACCTCGACCGCGATGACATTGGTCTTGCCCACGGTGAAGCCGTTGGCCCTGAGTACCCGCTTGGCCTCATCCACCTTGTCGACGATGAGCCTGAGAATCCCGAAATCGGCGGTATCGGCCACCGACAGGGCGCGGATATTGATGTTGTGCCCGGCCAGGACGCGGGTGATCTCGGCCAGCCGGCCCGACTTGTTCTCCAGAAAAACGGCGATCTGTTCAACACGCATGGTTCACTCCTCCGGGGTTGCACCGCGGCACGGCCCGAGGTGAAGCCCTCCGGTCCGGGCCGTCGGCGTACGTTCAGATCCTGCGGTTGTCAATAACCCGCTGCGCCTTGCCCTCGGAGCGCTTGATGGTGCGCGGCTCCACCAGCCTGACCGCGCAGGTGACCCCGAGCAGGTCCTTGATCTCGGCCTGGATCCGCCGGGTCAGGGCCTCGAGCTGACGGACCTCGTCAGAGAAGATGCGCTCGCTGACCTCCACCAGGACCGACATGGTGTCCAGGTTGCCCTCCCGGTTGACCTCGATCTGGTAGTGGGGCTCCACACCCTCGATGCCCATGAGCACGTGCTCCACCTGGGAGGGAAAGACGTTGACCCCGCGGATGATCAGCATGTCATCGGTGCGGCCGGTGACCTTCTCCATCCGGATCAGGGTGCGGCCGCAGGGACACGGCTCGGCGATGAGGCGCGACAGGTCCTTGGTCCGGTACCGGATCAGGGGAAAGGCCTCCTTGGTCAGGGTGGTGAAGACCAGCTCGCCCGGCTCGCCCGGGGGCAGCGGTTCAAAGGTTTCCGGATCGACGATCTCGGGCAGGAAGTGGTCCTCGAGGATGTGCATGCCGTGGTCGGTCTCCAGACATTCCATGGCCACGCCCGGGCCGATGACCTCGGACAGGCCATAGATATCCACGGCCCGGATGCCCAGCTTGCGCTCCACCTCCTCGCGCATGTTTTCGCTCCACGGCTCGGCGCCGTGGATACCGACCCGCAGTTTGAGCTCCTCGGGCAGGACCCCGACATCGGCCATGGCATCGGCCAGGTTGAGGGCATAGGAAGGGGTGGCCAGCAGCACCGTGGAGCCGAAGTCGCGCATGATGGTGATCTGGCGTTTGGTGTTGCCGCCCGACACCGGGATGACGGTGGCGCCCAGCCGCTCGATACCGTAATGGGCGCCAAGGCCACCGGTGAACAGGCCGTAGCCGTAGGCGTTGTGGACCATGTCGCCCCTTGTCACCCCGGCCATGGCCAGGGCCCGGGCCATGACATCGGCCCACATGGAGATGTCGGCGGCGGTGTAGCCGACCACCGTGGGCTTTCCCGTGGTGCCGGAGGAGGCATGGACACGGACCACGTCGTCCATGGGTACGGTGAAGAGGCCAAAGGGATAGTTGTCGCGCAGGTCGTCCTTGGTGGTGAACGGCAGCCTGCGCAGATCGGCCAGGGAACGGATGTCCTCCGGCCTGACACCGGCCTCGTCCATCTTGGCCCGGTAGGGGGCCACCTTTTCATAGACCCTGTGGACCAAGGCCTGCAACCGTTTGAGCTGGATGGATTCCAGCCCTGCCCGCGGCAGGGTTTCAAGTTCTTCTACCCGCATCATGTGACGACCTCGCTTGTCAGAAATCAGAAGTCAGAATAGCAGAATGTCAGGATCTCAGATGGCCGGGGAGCCGTAAGCGCGTGCAGATGGCGTGCTGTTGAACTTTTTCTTACTGCTGCACGTCCTGCACCCGGGCCCGGCCGGCCTCGAAGGCCCGCCTGTTCACCTCCCGGAACCGCTCCTTGACCTTGCGGTCGATGACATCCAGGAAGATGCCCGGACTGACGGCCAGAAAGTTGGACATCGCGCCCACCATGGCCACGTTGGCGGTGCGCAGTTCACCCACCTCGCGGGCGATCTCGAAGGCGTCCACCGCGATCACCCGGATGCCGCGGCCGGTCAATTCGTCCAGAACACCCACGGGATACTCCATGCGGCCGGTGGCCACGGCGGGCGGCAAGATCCGCATGGTATTGACCACCACGGCACTGTTTTCGTGCAGATAGGGCAGGTAGCGCGCCGCCTCCAGGGTCTCGAAGGCCACCAGGATATCGGCGGTGCCCGGCTCGATCAGGGGCGAATAGACCCGTTCCCCATAGCGCAGATGCGCCTCCACCGAGCCACCGCGCTGGGCCATGCCGTGGACCTCGCTCTTCTTGACATCAAATCCGGCCGCGAGCTGGGCATAAGCGGTCAGCTCGCTGGCGAGCAGGATACCCTGGCCACCCACCCCGGTGAAGAGAATATTACCGCTCTGCCTCATCACTTCTCCTCCTTGCTGGTGATGGCCTCAAACTTGCACAGTTCCGCGCACTGGCCGCAACCGTTGCACTGGACAGTCGTGATCTCGGCCCAGCCCGGCTGTTTCTCCCGATAGCCCCGGGCCAGGGCCTCCTCCGGTGTCAGCGGGTGCCAGCTTATGGCCGGACACCCCAGACCGACACAGGCCCGGCATCCGGTGCACTTGTCGGGGTCGGTGACATAGAGCGGCTTCTTCCGCCGCACCTCCTCGGGCAGCAGCACGCAGGGCGCCCGGCTGATGATGACCTTGGTGCCGTCACGCTCGATCTCCCCGGCCAGGACCCTGCGGGTCTCGCCTATCCGGTGCGGATTGACCACTGTCACCCGTTCCACGCCCACGGCATGGCAGAGCTGTTCGAGATCGATGGCATGGGCCGGTTCGCCCTTGATATTTCTGCCAGAGGCAGGGTTCTGCTGGTGGCCGGTCATGGCGGTGATCCGGTTGTCGAGGATGATCACCATGGCATTGGACTCGTTGTAGACCGAGTTGAGCAGGCCGGTGATACCCGAATGCATGAAGGTGGAGTCACCAAGCACGGCCACGATACGACCGGCGCCCTCCCTGCCCAGGGCCTTGTCCATGCCGTGGGCCACGGTCACCGAGGCCCCCATGCAGACACAGGAGTCCATGGCCGAGAGCGGTGGCAGAAAGCCCAGGGTGTAGCAGCCGATATCGCCGGAGACAAAGATGTCCTTCATCCGGGACAGACAGTAGAAAAGGCCCCGGTGCGGACAGCCGGCGCACATGTTGGGCGGCCGCATGGGCAGATCCAGGGGCGCGAACAGTTCCCGCCTGCTCTCGGGTTCGATGGCGGTGCGGACGATATAGGAATTAAGCTCGCCCTGGCCGGGAATCAGGTCCTTGCCACGGCAGTCGATGCCCATGGCCCGGATATGGTTCTCCAGGAAGGGATCCAGTTCCTCGACCACGATCAGTTCCTCCACCGAATCGGCAAAGGCGCGGATCATCTTCTCCGGCAGGGGCCAGACCATGCCCAGTTTGAGGACCGGCGCTCCGGGGAAGGCCTCTTTGACATAGTTGTAGCTGGTACCGGCGGTAATGAAGCCGCGGCGGCCGCTGCCCTCCTCCACCCGGTTCTCGGCCAGGGTCTCGGCCCGCTCCCGGGCCCGGCGCATCCGTTCTTCCAGATCGGCGCGCCGCACCCGGGCATTGCCCGGCAGCATCACGAACTTGGCCGGCATTTTTTCGATGGAGGCCGCGGCCACCTGCCGCCGCTCCCCTTTCCTGACCACGCCCTTGACATGCGCCACCCGGGTGGTGGTCCGGAAGAGGACCGGAAGATCCAGTTCCTCGCTCAGGGCAAAGGCCGAAGCCATCATCTCCCTGGCCTCGGCCGGGTCCGAGGGCTCGAACATGGGCAGCTTGGCGGCAAAGGCGTAGTTGCGGTTATCCTGTTCGTTCTGGGAGGAGTGCATCTGGGGATCGTCGGCGGTCAGCACCACAAGCCCGCCGCGACCACCGGTATAGGCGGCGGTGAACAGGGGATCGGCGGCCACGTTCAACCCCACGTGTTTCATGGTGGCCAGGGCCCTGACCCCGGCAAAGGAGGCGCCGATGGCCACCTCCAGGCCCACCTTCTCGTTGGGGGCCCATTCGGCGTATACGCCCTCGTAGCGGGCCAGGTTGCCCATGATCTCGGTGGAAGGTGTGCCGGGGTAACCCGAGGCCACCTGCACACCGGCCTCCCATGCGCCCAAGGCAATGGCCTCGTTGCCCGAGAGCCAGAGATTCTTGTCACTGTCAAACGACACGTTGTGCTCCTTGAAAGATGAAGTATCCCCTTCCTCTTACCAAATGCGAAGGGTCAGCTGGTGATCAATACCCTAAAACAAGACGCCGGGGCAAGATATTTTTGGCTGGCCGGGCCAGGGTTCACTGGCCGCTCTCTTCCGACATGGCACGGATCACGACCTCCGAGGAGGCGGAATTTTTCTCCAGGTCCGTGGCCGCGGCTACCATGGCCACGGACCGCAGCAGTTGCAGCACCTCCCGGTTCAGGGGTTCCAGGGAGATATTGTTCGAAGCCGCCACCAGGCGGGCCAGCCAACCGGCCAGCCCCCTGACCTGTCCGGCCAGGCGGGCCGGGCGGACAAAGAGGGCACTGTAGTCGGCGTGGACGAACCTGGCTGCCATCTCCGGCCCCATGGTCTCCGCGACCGCCGGGGCGAGGGCCTCCGGCGATCGGGAGTTGGCGAGGATGGCACGCAGAATCGGCCGGCCGTTGGCGATATAGAGCATCTCTCCGGTGAGGGCAACGGCCGGCCGGGTGGCCTCGCCGGGCAGGACGGGCCAGGAGTGGATGGTCGTTCCGGCCACGACCTCGGTCTCTTCGGGTGCCGTGCCACGGCGGGCGAGGTCACGGCGCAGGGCGTCCAGAACCGTACGTGCCGTTTGCCGGTCCCGGACCTGGACAAAGAAGGTGAGCTGCGGCACCGGGAACAGGCCGCTTTCGATGATCCGGTTGAGGATGATCCCGTACTGGGGCCCGAAGGCCGCCAGCACCCTGGCCAGCGGCACGCCCAGCTCCTGTTGTGTCCGGAGATCGAGCTGCCGGTACCTGGTGCTGTCCGCGGCCAGGAGCATCTGACGGAGCATGGTCTCGTCCAGGGAGGAGGTCCAGCAGTAGGAGAGGATGTCGTTGCTGACCAGGTGCAGGGCACGGTTTTTCGAGGTGGCGGCCAGGATCTTCCTGACCCTGGTGTCCAGGGCCCCGAACCGGTAACCGCCGCGGGAGATGACCCGCACCTCGCCCTTTCCCCGGCGGACAAGGGAAGAGAAATAGTCCATGCCATGGAACCAGGGTTCCAGGTCGCGTCCCGGGCCGTCGGGCAGTCCCCCGAGAAGGGCGCGCAGCCGCGGGACGCTGACGAACGAGGCCAGCAGCGGCCGGCCCTGCTGCTCGCTGCGCCAGAACGCCCTGGCCGCGGCAAAGGAGGTCTCCTGCTGCAGGGTGGGGGCCTGTCCATCCCTGACCCGGATGCAGGCAAGGAGAGGTTCGGGGCTGCGGGCGACGAGCAGGGCCCTGCCGCGGCTCCAGGCATAGACCGTGTCGCCGCTGCCGAGGCGGATCCTGGTCAGTTCCTTGCCGCCCACGCTCTCCCTGGTCACCTTGTTGCCCATGATCAGCCGGGCCAGCCGTTCCATAGTCTTCGAGGACGAGGAGGTGGCAAAGGCGACCAGGCAGCGGTTCAGCTCCTGCTCCGGCTCCTGCCGGAGCAGGTCCGGATCGGGCGGCAGCATGGCGATGACGGCGTCATCGCCGAAGATGGCGTGAAAGGCCGGGTTGGTCATGACCCGGGCCACGGCCTCGTGGAGCTTTTCATAGCCGCGGATGGTCTCCGGCGCACTTCCCAGTCCGGCGAGAATCCGGCCCATGGTGGCCGGGGACAGAAACCTGCCCAGGGGCGAGGCGGGAAAGGTGGCAGAGAGACCGTTGAGGTCCCTGAGGCTCACCGTGGCAAGGGTGGACGGGGGCAGGTAGTCAGCATACCAGGTCCGCGGACCGGCCTCCCTGCCCGGCCTGAGAAAAAGAAAGGCCACCACGGCCAGGAGGACGACCAGGGCAGAGAGCGCCCAGGCGGATCGTTTCATTGTCCGGTCTCCATCTCTCGTTCAAGCTGTTCCATCTTCTCCTGCGCCTCTTCCCAGGCCGCATAGGCCCGTTCCAGGTGCCGGCCGACGCGGTCATACTCGCGGCTGGTCTCGGCCCACCTCTTCTGATCGCCATAGAGTTCGGGATCCGCCATCAGGGTCTCGAGCTCGGCCTTGCGCTGTTCCAGTTTTTCGATCCTGGTCTCGGCATCGCCGCTCTTCTTTCTCCAGGGACCGAGCTTTGCCCCGAGCTCCTGCCGCCGCCGGGCCCGTTCCCGGCGCAGGGTCCGGCGGTCCCTGCCGCGGCCGTTGTCGTCCTTCTTCCGCTCCGGGCCGCCTGCCGGCCTGGCCTCCGCCTCTTCCTCCTGCCGGCGCCGGGCCAGGTAATCATCGACATTGCCCTCGTACAGGGTGGCGCGGCCATCCCGGATCTCCAGGACCTTGTTGACAAAACCATTGGCAAAGAAACGGTTATGGGAAACCACGATGATGGTGCCGCCATACTGGGCCAGGGCCTCCTGCAGGACCTCCTGCGAGCTGATGTCCAGGTGGTTGGTCGGCTCGTCGAGCAGCATCAGGTTGGCCGGCTGCACCAGCATGCGGGCGAGAGCGACCCGGGACTTTTCACCGCCGGAGAGCACGGCCACCTTCTTGTCCACCTCGTCGCCGCTGAAAAGGAAGGCGCCCAGCAGGGAGCGGACCTGGGTCATGGTCATGTCGGAGGCTGCCTGATAGACGGTATCGAAGACGGTCAGTTCGCCGGCCAGTTCCCGGGCCTGGTGCTGGCCGAAATAGGAACGGATCACGTTGTGGCCGAACCGGATCTTTCCCCCGGCTGTTTCCTGGCCGGCCAGGATACGGAGCAGGGTGGACTTGCCGGCGCCATTGACCCCGACCACGGCCAGCTTGTCCCCCCGCTGCAAGGAAAAGGAAAGATCGGAAAAAACGGTCCTGCCGCCATAGGACTTGCTGACGCCCTCGAGCCGGAGCACGTCGCGGCCCGAGGGCGCGGCAGGGGGAAAGGCGAAACGGATGCTCCGCTCGGTCTCGGAGAGTTCGATCCGTTCCATCTTCTCCAGCATCCTGATCCGGCTCTGGACCTGACGCGCTTTGGTGGACTTGGAACGGAACCTGGTGATGAACCGCTCGGTCTGGCGGATCAGGGCCTGCTGGTTCTCCCAGGCGGCGCGTTCGAGCTGCAGCCGCTGCTCCTTTTCCCGGAGATAGCAGGAATAGTTGCCCTTGTAGACGGTGAGCCTGCCCAGGCTCAGCTCCCAGGTGATCCGTGTCACCCGGTCGAGAAAGACCCGGTCATGGGAGATGATGACCATGGCACCGCTGTACTGCTGCAGGAACTCCTCCAGCCAGGTGAGGGAATCCAGGTCCAGGTGGTTGGTGGGCTCGTCCAGGAGCAGGAGCGAAGGACGCTTCAGGAGCAGCCTGGCCAGCAGCAGCCGCATGATCCAGCCGCCGGAGAAATCGGCCACCTTCCGTTCCAGGTCGTCACGACAGAAGCCCAGGCCAAACAGGATCCGTTCGATTTCCGGACGGATACGGAAGACATCCCGACCCTCCAGCACGTGCTGCAGCTCGCCCTGGCGCTCCAGGAGCCCGGGAAGAGCCGGGTCGTCCTGGTGCAGGTGCGCCAGACGTTCACCGATCTCTTCCAGTTCCCGCTGTGCGGCCAGGACATCGTCAAAGGCGGATTCGGCCTCCGCATACAGGGTGCGGTCGGCAAGATCGAGCCCCATCTCCTGGGGCAGGTAGGCCACCGAAAACCAGGCAGCGCGGCTGAGGATCCCGGGATCGGTCTCCTGCTCGCCGCACATGATCTTCAAAAGGGTCGACTTGCCGGCCCCGTTCACGCCCACCAGGCCGATCCGGTCACCGGCGTGGACCTGGACCGAGACGTTGCGGAAGATATGTTTGGCCCCGTACTGCAGGCTGAGATCGTTGATACTGAGCATAAGATACTGAGGGGGAGAATGGACAATAAGTGGGAAAAAGGACAAAAAACATCACAGGAACCGGATCAGGACATCAAAGCCTCCACTTCCGGGCAGCGCACCCTGTACCGGGGCTGCTCCGGATCAGGGCGAAGCACGAACCGGTCGGCCAGGCCGAGCCGTTCCAGGCGCCTGATGTTTGCCGACCGGTGCCCCCGGAACAGCGACTGATCCCGGCAGGAGATGACCAGCTCCACCCTCTTTCCCGCCGCCACCCCGGCCAGCAGACGCCGGGTCTGCCGCAGCATCAGGCGGGCCTCCACCAGCTCGCCGAAGGCCGGATGCCAGGGCCCGGCCACCAGGCCCTTCTCCAGGTCCGGCCCGGCCTGCAGGCCCATACGCACCACCCGGATACCGGCAGCGGCAAAACGACGCTTCATCCAGGCGACCCGTACCACGGCCCCGGCCAGACTCAGGGGCTGGTAACGCCCCTGCCGGTACATGCGGGCAAGCCCGCTGCCTTCCAGCACCAGGGCCGGATAGATGCGGACCATCTCCGGCCCCAGGGCAATGGCCCGGTCCACGGTGCGCATGAGGGAACGTCGGCCCTCCCCGGGCAAGCCCGGCAGGAGCTGCAACCCGACCCGGATCGAGGCCCGGCGCAGGAGGTCCACAGCGCGGACCACATCCGCGCTGTCATGCCCGCGGCCGGCGCGGGCCAGCACGGCATCGTCCATGGACTGCGCTCCCACTTCGACCAGAGAAACGTGAAAATGTCGCAATAAGGCCAGCCGGCCGGGATCGATATAATCGGGCCGGGTGGAAACCCGCAGCGACCCCACCCGGCCGCTGGCGAGAAAGGGCGCCACCGCACCGAGCAGCTCGGCCTGCCTTGCCCGGTCCAGGCCGGTGAAACTGCCACCGTAGAAGGCCACCTGGACATCATCTCCTGCCCTGTCAGCGGCCCGGACAAGCCAGGTGGAGACGATCCGGACCACCTCGCGGCCGGTCACGGGACCGGAACCATGGCCGCTGATCCGGCGCTGGTTGCAGAAAATGCACCGATGGGGACATCCCTCGTGGGGAATGAAGACAGGAATCACCAGGGGCATGGGCATGGGGGACCGTACCCGGGGCTAGGTGTCCCCTCCTCCGTGGCCCTGTTTCTGCCGCATGTTTTCCAGGGCGGCCCTGGCAGCCTGTTGTTCCGCCTCCTTCTTGCTCGAGGCCTTGCCACTGCCCAGCAGCCGGTCGTGAAAATGGACGGAAACGGAAAAGATTCTGGCATGGGCCGGACCTTCCTCGGCATCGAGGACATAGACAGGCCCTTCGTTGTACTTTTCCTGCAGGTATTCCTGGAGACCGCTCTTGGCATCGGTGGCCTGGAGCATGTCATGATGCCGGTCGATGAGAGGCTCGAAAAACCGGCGGACAAAATCCAGGGCGGCATCATAGCCGCCGTCAAGGAACAGGGCGCCCACCACTGCCTCGTAGGCACAGGAAAGGATCGATGACTTCTCCCTGCCCCTGGAGGCGTCCTCGCCGCGGCCCAGGAGCAGGTACCGGCCCAGATCCAGGTCACGGGCCATCCTCGCCAGACCGGCCTCGTTGACCAGGGCCGAGCGGATGCGGGTCAGCTTGCCCTCCCGCATCTCGGGGAAACGGACAAAGAGGATATAGCCCACAGCCAGGTCAAGCACCGCGTCGCCGAGAAACTCCTGGGTCTCGTTGTGGCGGCCGTTATCCAGACGTTCAAAGGCGAAAGAGGAGTGGACCAGGGCGACCTGCAGCAGGCTGACATCCCTGAACCGGTAGCCGAGCTTGTCCTGCAGTTCGCGAAGTGCCTCTTCATTGTCCTGAACCAGGGCCTCGAGCGTTGTTCCCATATCATATCGTTGAGAGAAAAAGGAAAGGTCAGCCAACAAAATCCTGAACACGAAACAAATAGCACCACTATACCATATTCTCCACGATCAGGCACCCGTCCTCCGGCAGAAGGTCTTCCAAACGGACCGGTTTTCGCATCACGGGCGCTGCCCGCAATCCGGAACCGCGGCAACGTCCGCCTGCAGTACTAGTTCACCGCTATCGGCAACCACCTGAAAAGACCTTTACTTTGGGGAAAAGTTCAGCAGTGCCTCGGTTGTGCGTGGTCGCGGCTGGCCGGCTATAGGCCCGCTATGCGGGCAGCCGCGAGCGCGTGCAGATGGCGTGCTGCTGAACCGATATGGTTGTCACCTGTACACGGGAATCACACCATTGGCAATGGCCACTGATCGCCCGCAGCAGGTGTGCCCTGTGGTGTTCGCGCCGATTTTCCACCCGCCGGTTCGGAGGAATGGGAAAAATGCATTCCACCTTTTTTCGACCGCGGTTTCTTCTTGTCAAATTTTTCAGCTATGGTATAAAATGCCGCTACGTAAAAAAGGGGCGACGTAGCCAAGTGGTAAGGCAGTGGTCTGCAAAACCATTATTCAGCGGTTCAAATCCGCTCGTCGCCTCCAGCGGATGCCAGGGATTACGAAGGGTTGTTCTTCGTAATCCCTTTTTTTATCAGAAAATCAGGGCCAGGTGACAGGGGCCAGGTACCAGGTGTAGCCGCGCACGAGGTTTGAGACCATTGCGCACGAGGTTTGAGACCAAAACTGCAGGCCGTTTTTTTTAAAAACTGCGTGTGAAAGCTGGGGGTAAATTTATTCAAAACCGGCCGGTTTTGGAAGGGGTGTTTTTTTAAAATATCGGCATGGGAACGGGGGGGGTATTTTTTTAAAAACTGTGGTCAGGAATGAGGGATTCCTGTGTAGTTTTCAATGTCGATTTCGCACTCGGCTGTCCAGGGTAGCGTGGTGCCTCCGTTGAGGTCGCTGAGATAGGTGCCCCAGCAGGTGAACTTTCTGGTCACGAGCCTGGCGGATTCCTGAATGGAGAGATCGGGGCCGTAGAGGGCGATCTCCATCGAGGCCGCAGGGGACTCGGATATATTCCCCCGGTTATTGACCACTGAGCCGTCAAGGCGCCTCAGGCTCCAGTGGAACTCCAGAGGGGCCTTGGGCTCGCCCTTGTCGTCGGAAAAAGAGAAGTTGAGTATGATGGACCCTTCTTCTCCCGCTGTGACAGACAGTTTAATCATCGTTCAACCTGAATGTTATTGCGGGCGCCCTGGCAGATATCGCCAGGGCGGCGGCCCTGGCCTGGATGGACATGCCCGGCAACCTCGCGGTCATGGTGACTGAGAGCCAACCGGCAAAGATGTCTGGTACGAAGAGCACTTCGTGGAACCCGATGTCCCACGGGGGCTCCCTGGTTGCGCCGGTGACGTCGTCGTCAAAGGGGTAGAGCGGGTCTGCTGACAGGTCGGTGGCCAGATCCCTGCAGGTGGTGTCAGCGCCGGATAGCCTGAAGTCATCTGCCGCCGGGTCTTGGTAGGTAGGGGACGCTCCTTCCGCGGTGCTGGTGACCGGGGACCAGTCGCCGTACCAGTCGTCGGCGGTGTTGCCTGATACGCAGACATTTTTCGCCACCCCCTGGCCGAAAGATCCATACATGCCATACCTGCCGTTACCGGTGACTGTGCAATTGGTAACATGCAGAGTCCCGGTCCATGTGTCAATGCCATCCCTGTCCATGTTGTGGACCAGGGTGTTGACAACAAATCCTGCCCCGTCACTCGCCAGCCAGGCGATGATGCCGTTGATGGAGCCGAGGCCGTGGTTGACGCTGTCGTAGAGAAGACAGCCGGCAACCGCGCATCCTGTATATCCCATCCTGATAATATAGGTCTGGTTGTCAGCGGTCGGATCCGCGCTGAGGACCAGGTCGTGCAGGGCGGCATAGTCCTCGCCGAGATAGAGCATGTACTGGGTGAAGGTCGAGCTGTGGAACGCGACGCAGGACCCGTCGGACACCGGCATACCACGGTGGCCTTCTCCTGGCGCCGCGCGGATCACCCGGAAGTAGTCCCGGCTGGTGGTGGCCCCGGACAGGGCGAGACCATGGCCGTCCTCGTGGGCGCCGCGGTAACAGTCCAGGACCTCGCCCTTGGCAGCCGCCACCAGGTCGTTGTCCGTTGCCGCCTCCCACAGGGCCAGCGAGGAGTAGTCCCTGCCGCCACCACTGTCATAGGTGCTGATATTGTAGCTTGCCGGCAGCCTTCTTGACGTGGGCATGGTATGGCCCCTTTTTTCTTATGACCGGATGGCGGGCGAGGTCCACGATCATATCCGCCTCGCGTGGCGACACGACAGAGACGGTGTCCACCTCGCTTGCTGCCACCGCGTGTCTGCCCTCCCTGCCGTCGAACCTGCGGATCAGTCCGGAGGCCGACTTGAACGGCTGGTAGATCCGGTGGCTGTTCAGCATGCTGATGATGTCGAAATCCGGCATGATCGCCATGATATCCGTGATCCTGAGGGAATGGTCGCTCTTGGCGACGAGGCGGAACTGCCCATCCCTGATACCTTCCACCGGGATCCGGGCCAGCTCTGCCATGGTGAGGATGTCTCCTGTGAAGATGTTTTCCCAAAGGCTCTGGACGGCTGGGGGGCCTTTGGTGCTCCTGATCGGCAGGATCAGGTATCGCCTGATCTCCATGAGTCCCCAGGCCCATGAATACGGCCGCACGCAAAGGACGTCCCCGGCACGGACCATGCCGGTCGCCGCATCCCGCATGGCCACTGCTGCCTCGAAGATCACTGCACCACCACCTTGACCGTCACGGTCACCACCTGCACCTCACCGGGCGGGGCAGGGGCGGGATCATAGCGTACCAGGTTGGAGAGTGCGCTTTCATTGCCCTTGCTGTCATAGGCCGTGGCACCATACCATGTCAAGGTGGCCGGGACCTGGATGGTGGCGTGAACCCGACCGTCCTCGCCTGTTTCCGGGAGACTGACGTCCACGTCCTGGCCCAGGTCGTCGCTGCTGCTGCCATAGTGGATCCTGTATCCGGCCAGGTCAGGTTCACTGTTCGGCAGCCAGGAGAACGTCGCCTCGGCGGCCTGGCATGATCCGGCCGTGGCAAGGGCGGCGAGCGCAAGCGCCAGACTGATGATCCTTGTCATGTGAGTTCTCCGTATATCCTGAAGTTGAGATCCCAGGACGACACAGGGATCGTCGCCCAGCCCGTTCCGCCGCCGAGATAACTCCCCTCGGCATAGATGTCGACCATGTTCAGGTTGACGCGGAAGTCGTCCGCCGACTGCTTCAGCAGGCCGAGGTAATAGGTGGTGCCACGGCTGAGTGCCAGCGCCCTGTCCGTGAGGATGGTGGCCCATTTGCCGGCCTCGGCTATCACCGGCCTGGTATATTCCGCCAGGAAGGATGTCAGGTCGTCCGAGGTCCCGACGCGGGCGGTGAGCGACTGGGCCACGGACCCGGCACCGATCATCACCTGGATGGCGGTGAGGATACAGTCTTCCGGTACCCGGAACGACTGGCCCTTTGCGTTCACCTGGTCCAGGGTCGTGGCGTTGATACCGATGTACATGTCGTTGGCGGCCAGGACGCGGCCATAGATCTCGCGGTGGTCGCAGACCACACTGAGGAGATCTGGCCTGCCGTAGCCAGCCTGCAGCATGGCATAAGGCGCCTTCGTGGTGTCCAGAGTGTCTGTTTTCATGCCCCTGTCCTGGAAGAGACCGCCTCGAGGACGTTGATGGTGCCCATGTCCAGCACGAACGCCTTGCCCTGGACCGTTGTGTCGATCATCCGTACCGAGTAGTGGATTTCGCCGGCGGCCAGGGCGGCGGAATCGGTGGACGTGATATGGATCTCCACCGTCTCCTGGGTGTCATCGAGATTCTGCCCAGCAGGGACATGGATCTCCAGGACCGGGGCGGTCTGTGTGTCGAGGTCACCGAAGGTGAGGTAGAATTCCATGTTCTGCAGGCTGGTCTGCATGGGGTTGCCGGCCGCATCCTCCAGACTGACATGCACCTGCAGGATGCGGTAATCGCCACGCACCAGGTCGGAGAGCGCGCCCGGGAAACCATTGATACCAGCCATCACCGCCACCCTATGGTATGGTCGTAGCGTGCGATATCGTCGGCTGTCCTGGCCGGATCCGACGCCAGGTCATCCACTGCCGCCTGGTGCTGGCGGGCAACTGCCCAGAGGCGGGCGTTGCGCGCCCTGATCTCGTCCACGAACCTGATCAACCTGCCGCAGGAGAAGGGCCGAGCCCGCCCGGTGCTATCGACCCAGTGCCCCTGGTGAGGGGGCGGGGTCGGCACGGGATCATCTTCAGGCAACCAGCGGCACTGGTGCTGGAGATCGAACAGTGCCCTGGTGGGGACGACGCCGTCGTAGGGCTCGGCCTGGAGCCGGCGCTTGTATTGCCGGATCTCCTCCTTCTTGGCGGCCGCGGCCCGGCCCTTGGTCGGCACGGCCGCCTCCTGCTCTGCCCGCAGCATCTCGCGCGCCCTGGCCACGACCCGTTGACATGGTCCAGACATGGTCTTGATGCGCACGTTCGGCCTGTGCTCCCACTCCTCTTCGCCGCTGGTGTGGTACCACTGCACGGCCCGCAGCCGCCTGTCCAGGCCGCTCATGTCCACGTCCTGGACGGCGAGCCCGTCGATGACGACCATCCTGTCTTCCGGAATGATGGTTACCCGCATGTTTCACCTCCTGGTTCCAATGGACTGCCCGGCCTCTGTCTCCATCTTCTCCCTGATGTGCCTCTCCCGGTCGTGCCCGAAGACGACCACCGCCGCAAGGGGCAGGAAGATCATGGTGCCGTCGGCCAGGGCCAGGATCTGTTTGCCCTCCACGAACCAGTCGCCCTTTATCCCCCGTACCCTGCGCCAGAAGAGTTCGCCGGGCAGCCGGTATTTGGCGTCATAGGTCAGCATCAGATCACCTTTTCGATATAGAGGCATCGGAGGAACGCCGGCCGGTTCTCGCTATCGGACGGCCCATCGGAGGCTGTGGCCGGCGGGTTGATCCAGTGGGAATGAGACCCGCCGCCTCCCTCGTAGGTGGTTGGCTCGTTGTTGTAATTCGTGCTGTTGTCATAGTACCAGCCGTGATCTGCAGCGGTGCCGACACCCCAGACATATTTCAGGTGGGGGACCGCATGCCGGTGGCCCGGGATCTCGTTCGTGGTCAGTGTATGGCCGCCACTCTGGAACCCGGCGATATCGATCGTATGGGTATGGCTGGTCGTGTTGCTCCCGCCCGTGGCCCCGGCGACATTCGATCCGCAGAGGAAGCGGTCGTCGGTCAGGTTGGGCAGGTGGCGGCCCGTGCCGTCATACTTGGCCGAACCGGGCACATTGAGCTCTGCCCCGTCGCATACGTACCAGCCATCCGGGTTCAAATGCGCGTTGGCCGCGGCCACATCGTTGCCCAGCACGTCCACGAATCCGCCATTGGCAGAGTCAGCGAAATATCCGCCGGACCAGGGCACGATGACGCCTGCGGGCACGGTGTTGGTCTGGGGGACCCTCTGCAGGATCCAGCGTTTGTCGCCGGCATTGATGTCCGGGGCGATCACGTCCGGCACCGACTCGGCAGCGCCGCTGGCCGCATCCAGCTCATAGACATAGAGCGTCCCGGCCGCGGTGACCAGCGCCACATCGCCATGGCTGAGGGTCGCGCCGTCCTGGGCATCCAGCGCCCCGGCGCCGCCGCCGGTCAGGGCGGTGAATTTATAACCTTTTACAGACACGTTAAAGCACCTCCAGGATCTCGAACTCCACTGTCGAGCGTACCCGGCCCACGTGGCTGCCGACCGGCATGGCCGACAGGCGGCCGTAGACGACAAATTCCATGCCCTTGCTGTCGACGAGGTTCCACATCATGGGCCTGCTGCCGTACCGCCGGGCCAGGTCGCGGCAGAACGTATAAAAATCATCCTCGCGCCGGACCAGCAGGCTGCCGGAAAACCTGCGGACAATGTCTCTCTTCAGGACATAGGTGGCGCCATTGGCCAGTTCGCGGGCCAGGGAATAGTCGACCAGTTCCTCCCTGATCGGGTACTGCAGGCCGGGAATCTCGTCCAGGGCCCCGACCCGGAGACAGCCGGCTGCCAGCACCCCGGCAGAACCGGCGTTCCTGTACAGGGTGATGGTGATGGCCACCGTGGCCTCGAACTGGTCGAATACCGCCCACATGGTCGCGAAATCATCCCCGTGGACCAGGCTGACCTCCAGGTCCAGGTCCGGGGGGACCGCCACCCAGTCCACGTCCTGCCAGGTGACGTTCTGCCAGGTAATGCCGCCGGGGTCGGAGACGGACACCGCGACGGCGTCGGCGACAATGCCCACCAGGCCCAGGCCCCCGGTCCGGCCGGACACCTCGACCGTGAGCACGGCCGAGGAGACGGAGGCGTCCGCTGCCAGCCATTTCTTTTTCGGGTGCTCGTCCAGGAGGTTGGCGGCCGGGTATTCCGGGTTCTCCGAGCTGGCACTCACGGCCGTGACAGAACTTTCGGCGATCACCCGCATCATGCCAGGCCGCCCTCCCCGCGCAGGACCACCTGGGCCCGGTCAAAGTCCCAGACAATGGACCTGACCCGCATCCAGGCGCTGAGCGGCGACCACTGGGAGCTGTCTGTCCAGGAGACCCGCTGGCCGAACTTCGGCACAGTGGCGGTGATCGGCGCCTTGAGGGTCAGCAGGGGCGCCTCGAGGATCTGCCGGATCCGCTCCAGGCCCGTGGTGATCTCGGCGGTATCCGAGGTGTTGAAGACCGGGCTCACGGACACCTCCCGGCCATAGGGCCACGAGCAGGCGAGACTGGTGTCACCGCAGCGGCAGGTCGCCAGCGGTCCCTGGTCCGTATACGATGACGGAAAAAAGTCGAACTCGGTCAGCTCCATGCTGCCGTTGTCGGTGAACATGTCCACCAGGTGGGCCGTGGTGCCCTGGATATAAAAGAGATGGGCAGCCACCGCGCATGTGCGCGACAGGGAGTCGATCACCACCTGGTCGCCGGTGTCGACATAGAGGATATAGGGGGCGCTGTCGGGATCGGCCAGGCCGGTGTCCGCGGTGAGGGACGGGTCGGCGCTGGCAATATTATTCGCAAACAGGCCGGATACCGTGTTGCCGTAGGAGTGGTCGGTGAACCTGCCGCCGTACTCCCGGCCATACAGGTCATAGGCGATCCCGTCCCTGCGGATCTCGGCCCGGTGGGCGGTGCCGGCCATGAGCTGCACCGCGCCGGCCTCGTCCGTGTCCGTGACCGCCATGGTCAACGGCACTGATACGGGCGGGGGCCAGTCGTCCGCGAACAGGGAGGGCAGCAGCTCCAGGCGGCCGAACTGCGGCCGGACATAGCCGCCGTATGGCTGGTCCGTGGCCATGGACACCGGGCCGCACGAGGCCACCACCGGCTCCCAGTAGTGTTCCAGGGCCAGGGGCTCGTTGCTGATCCGCCGGAGGCCCGATGGCAGGGTCATCTCAACCAGCAGCATAGACGACCCTCCCGCTGACACCCCGCGACTGCCTGGCGTCGATGTGCCGGTCGATCATGGGCAGCAGCACCTGGCCTACTTTTTCGCCGGCCAGGTTGACCTGGACCTCTATCCTGCCCGGTGCCGCCTGTCGTGCCAGCAGGGCCTCCAGGCTGTCGAGCACCAGTTGCATGGTCCGCGGTCCGGCCGGCAACGGCAGTACGGCCTCGGCCATACCGGCCTCGGCGACCCGGTGCAGGCCGTCCGGACCGGCCAACAGGGTGGGCGCGGTGAAGATCGCCCCCAGGGCATGATCCCCGGCATGACGCCACCAGCCGAAATCACCGGACGAGACACTGGATGACCCGGTAACACTGGCCGAGGCGCTGGCATCGCCGTGGACCTCGACATTCAGCTTTGCCGTCGCCTCCATGTCCAGGCTGGTATGGGAGAGCTTGTTCACCGCCCCCACCATGGCCATGGTGGCCTGGTCCGCGGCGGAGGCGCCCAGACCCAGGTCCCTGAACTTCCCCTCCAGCGCTCCCAGGGCCTCTGCATTGCCGCGCGCCGCCTGCGTGGCCAGGTCCCACATGGATGCCGAGGTGGTCATGGCCACGCCGAAGCCGGCGGCTGTATCGACAAAGGTGTCGATACTGGTGATGGAGCCGTCGATCCGCAGCGCGGCCGCGGCCCATGCCTCGCCCACGTCATTGCCCAGGTATTCCACCAGGCGCCATGCGTCGTCGATCTGGGCCTGGAAGTCAGCGGCCGCCTCTTCAGCGTATTCAGAAGCATATTCCGAATCATGCAGGGCATCGGTGTAGCGATCGACCTTCATGGCGGCGTCGCCGGCGGACAGGGCGGTCCGCTCCAGGGCCTTGTGCACGTCGGCAAGGGGGTCGTCCGTGACCTTGGTCACCTGCAGGTTCCTGCCGCTGGAGGTCGGGATGTCCCAGGCCGGATGCTCCCTGTCGAACAGGGATCCCAGGAGGTTGAGCGCCACCGGCACGGCGGCAATGGCCGCGGCCGTGCCCAGGGCAGCGCCAATGCCGGCGCCGCCGGCGAGCCCGGCCGATCCTCCTGCCGCGTCAATGGAGAAGTCTGTGATGGCCCCGGTGGCCGTGGCCCCGTAGCCGGCAGCAGCCGAGCCGGCCTGGGTGATGCCGAAGCCAGCGCCGCCCACTGCCGCGGCTCCACCGGCCGCTGCGGCGGACCCGCCGCCCATGCCGAGCCAGCCGGCCACCGTTGACGCGCCCGAGGCCAGGGAAGCCCCGGAGGCCGCCGTGCCGAGCAGGCCGCCGCCACCGCCGAGCAGGCCCTGGATGGTGAGGCCGCCGGCCCCGGAGGCGCCGGCGCCGAAGATGGCGTCGATGATGGAGTTGGCCGCGATCTGGGACAGGGTGCGGGCGAACATGTCCAGGATACTGTTGAACAATCCCTCGAACAGGTCGCCGATGGTGTCGATCTCGCCGCGCAGGACGTCGGAGATATAGGAATCCAGGGTCCGGCCCAGGTCGTTGACCAGGTTTTCCTGCAGGGTGGCGATCTCGTCGTTTCCTCCCTGCCAGAGCTCCTTGCGGTCTGTCATGAGCTGCTCCAGGTCGGCGTTCACCGCGTCGCTTGTTGCCTGCTGCAGGTCGATCTCCGCCTGGTAGGAGCGGGAGAGGATCTTGTATTTGTCCTCGGCCTGCATCTGCCAGAAGTCCTTCATCTGCCTGCCGGCGGCCACCGCGGCATCGACCTCCTTGCGCAGCGCCTTCTGCGCGCAGGAGAGGCGCTGCCTGCTGGCCTGGCAGGCCGTGGCGGCTGACCCTGCGGCGGCCGCGCCTATGCTGCTGATGCTGCCGGCAGCCATTTCCGCTGTCCGGCCTGCGTCTTCCATGGCCAGGATGGCGGCCGAGTTGTCGTTCTGGAACACATCCATCTGCGCCATGAGTAGGTCGAGCTGTTGCTCCATCCCGGCCAGGTACGTCTCCTTTCCTGGCTGGTTGCTCTTCCTGATGCTGTCGATGGCGGCCTGCAGCGCTTCTATCTTTTGTATCTGCTGGTCAGCCCACTGGTCAGAGACCGAACCATGGCCCTTGCCGGACAACCACTCGTCCAGGGCCTGCAGCCGCTGCAGGGTCCAGTGGGCGGCCTTGGCGATGGTCCTGACAGATTCGGCCATCAGGGTGGCCCACTGGCGCAGGTCCTGTTGCAGCAGGTCGCTGTTGACACTGTACCAGTCGTTGAAGTCCTGGAGCAGGTCGGTCATGACCGGCAGCAGGCCGGCGCCGAATGCGGCCTGCATGTCCTCGACCCTGGCGTGCATTTCCTTGAGCTGGTTGGCGTAGCTGCCAGAGGTCCTTTCCATGTCACCGATGGCAGCGGTCGAGCCCTCGACCATCAGGCGATACGCAGCCATGGCCTTGTCGGCCGCTGTCAGGTCCCTTGCGCTGTCCGCCAGCCCCATGGAGAGGGCCTTCTGTTGCACCGTGGCCGCGCTCAACACCACGCCGTACTTTTTCATGGTCTCGTAGTTCCCGACCAGGGCGGACTGGATGTCGTCCATGACCTGGGCTGTGGGCAGGTTGTTGAAACTGCCGAGATCCGCGGCCAGGGTGGTGATGGCAAAGCTCATCTCGCCGGCCTGGTCAGAGGCCATACCCATGGGCACCAGCAGGTCCTGGACACTGGCGAGGTATTGTTTTGATTCCCTGGTGGACATGGCGTAACTGTCGACCAGGGTTCTGCTCCACTGCTCGGCCTCCTGCTGTTGGCCATTGAAGACCACATCGAACTTGGATGAGACCTCCTGCAGGTCCGACGCCGCCCGGACAGCGGCAGCGGACACCTTTGCCAGCGCCGTGACCGCGACCGCGGAGGCGATGGCCGAATAGAGGCTGCTGATGCTGCCCAGGGTTCGGCTGACCCTGGTGTCGAAATCGCCCAGGGTCCGGCCCATGCCGCGGAAGGAGCGTTCGCCCTTGCGGCCGGTCTCCTCCACGGTCCGGCCGAGGCGGCGGATCTTGACCGAGCCCTGGTCATCCACCTCGATGGCTATCTGCAGGGTGGCTGTGTTGCCCGTCATTCGCTCTGCCTCGGGTCACGCCTCCCGGTGAGCAGGGGGCATTGTACAGGGCTGTTTAATGCCTGTTTAAGCAGGCCCAGGTCCATCCACTCCTCCATGGTCAGGTCGTCGGCCGCCACGGGATAGCCGCCCCTCTGCATGGCGCGGATCCGCAGCAGCTTGAGGGTATAGGGATGCAGGTCGTCCCGGCGGGTCCTGGGGCAGTTGGCGCAGGCCCAGGCCAGGGCGGCGCCCGACTCCTGCCGGCAGCGCTCCTCCTCTACCTCCGTGCAGAGACCCCTGCCGATGGCGGCGAGGTCGTCCGCGAGTTTGGGTCCTCGCCGTCCTCCTCTTCCGCGGCCGCGATCTCGGTGGAGGCGTCGAAGACATGGGCCGCCAGCAGCATCACCACGTCGGCGGCGTCCCGTTCCAGGTGCGCCTTCCAGTCCTGGACATAGTGTTCCGAGGCCGGGTCGGCGGATATGGGCACTGGCCGGCCGTCCTTGATGCGGGCGAAATCCCCCTCCCGGAAGCCGGTGAGGATGAGGAGCCCGTACTTGAGCCTGGCCTCGGCCTGGCGGTAGCGCACCTTGTTGCGGTGGCGCTGGACCACCATGTTGGCATACCCCTGCCGCTCGCTGGTGGTGGGGGTACGGTAGTGGAGCTCCAGCTCCGAGTCCGAGATATTGTCCCAGAGCCGGAGCGTGTTCTGCTGCGCGCCGAGCACTCGTGCCATTGGTGTTTCCTCCCTTGGGCTTAGGTTCAAAATGTATCCAATTGGATACAAAACACCCCGCAACCGGTTGAAATCATTTGATGCGCATGGGCTACTGCGCGTATCCGGAGACCATGTTCTTCACCCGGGCGATCACGGAACCATGGGTCTCGTCCTCCAGGACCTGCAGGTCGCCGGCCTCGGCGATCCGCTTGTTGCTGGTCGATACGGGGTCGGCCAGGACGCCGCAGCGGGGGAAGACCAGCTCCAGGGTATACTTGTGGCCGGTGTCGAACTCGGCGCCCTCGCAGAGGACATGGACCCCGAAGTATTCGTTTGCGGCCATGTAGCGCTGCAGGAGCATGTCCCGCATTTCGCGGGTCAGCTTGATGGTCTGGCTGCGGCCGTCGCGTACCGCCATGCCGGCGTAGTCTCCGCCGGCGCACGGCGTGAACCGCAGGGCCATGCTGTTGGCCAGGGTATATTCCAGGCTCTGCATGGCGGCCGCCACCTGTGTGCCGCCGACAAAGGCGGAGCCATCCCAGCCGCCGCCCAGGTGCAGGCACATCTGCGAGACCCGCATGGGCGATTCGGTGATCCGGGCCGGGAAGGTCGCCCAGGCCGGTTCCGTGGGCACGTAGAGGATCTTGTAGTCGATGGAACCTGTCCCGTCGCCGCCCAGGGACTCGATGGTGATCACCGCCGGCGTGTCCGCCGAGACATCGGTGACCGTGGCGAACCGGTACTGGCCGCCCGACTCTGCGGCCCGGACCACCTGGACATTGTCGAGCCGCTCGGCACCGGTGGCGCCCTGGACTCCATTGGCGGCCAGGGTCAGGGTGGTGGCGTTGTTGAGGGCGGTCACGGTCTCCTCGATGACCGTGTCCTCGTGCAGGCCCGTGGCCTTGATCTGGCCCGTCCCCTTGACCCAGTCGTCGGCGGCAAAGCTCAGGGTCACCTGGTCGATGAAACAGGAGGCGAACCGCCGCTTGACAATGGTCCTGCCGATCCGCTGCGCCAGGGTGAAGCCCGGGTTGGACCGGGCCGCATCCACGTCACCGTCAATGGGGGTGATGGTGTGCAGGTACCCGGCGCCGGCGGCGGTGGTGGCGCAGGTCCCCAGGCCGTAGGCCAGCAGGAAGGCGGCCTGGTTGGGCTGCAGTTTCTCGAAGTTGAGGGTGCCGGAGGCCGTGGCGCCGTTGTCGTAGATCAGGTCGGCCTCTTCCCGGCCGTTGGCCTCGTCGGCGTTGCTCTCCCGCCGCGGCTCCAGGTTGATGTAGTCGCCGGTGCCCACCAGCAGGGACTGGTCCAGGGTCTGCGGCGTGTTGATGGCCGCCTCGGCCGTGGAGGCCGACACGGCCAGCAGGTTCAGGCTAGCCCGTGCGTTGTTCATTTTTTCTCTCCCTTACCGGCGGCCGACCGCCTCCTGACGCGGACGAACCGCTCTTTTTCCCTTGCCGGGATCTCGGCGTACTCCCTGCCCGGCTCGTAGCGCCTGCCGACGAAGTCGCCGTCCACGACCTCGAATGGCGGCTGGCCGTCCTTCAATCGATAACTCATCGCTGCCTCACATATTCAAAGGTGATAATCTTCTGCTGGACCGACCGGCCCGCCTGGTTCAGGTAGAGCCTCGATCCTGTCTCCTCCACCGGCCGGGCGTCGATCATGCCCTCGATGCCGAGCAGATCGCCGTTGAGTAGATCCGCACACGTCGCGGTCATGGCCAGTACCCCGGCCTGGGTGGAGTCGCCCGTGACCTGGGCCGCCCCCTTGCCCTGGGGCGCCCACGCCACCAGGTGGACGCGCAGGATCTTCTCCTCCACCCCGCCGGCAAGGCGCCTGGTCCGTACCGGGCCGTCCTTGATGCCCACGCAGGGCAGCTTGATCCCGGCCAGGATGGTCTGCTCGTCCGTGGTGATGAAGACCTGTGCCGGCGGCCATACGCCCGCCCCGGCCAGCCGCGCCTCCACGGCCATGAGCAGCTCGCGCACCGCTACCACCCCTTGAGGGCGTCGCGGCTCATCTGCCGGTCGGGCCCGGAGAACTGCGGCCGCCCGCCGGCGCCGGTCCCTTCCGGATCGCCCGCGCCCAGCGAGATCCTGCCGTCCGCCACCCGCCGCAGGAAGGCCACGGCATTGTCATACTGCCTGGTCCAGTAGTCGGCCGGGACCTCGTCCCGCCTGATGTGGAGCAGGTAGCCGGCGATATCGACGCAGAGCTTGGCCAGGATGGCCGGCGGCTGCGCCAGGGGCAGGGTGTAGCGGCCGCCCAGGTAGCCGTCGATCTCCAGCGAGGCCGCGTCCAGGACCGCGTCCACCACGGCGGTGTCCACGATACCAAGGCCGCCGTCGTCGGTGAGCCGGACCAGGGTGTCGGCGTCGATCCATTTTTCGATATCCGCCAGGGTGGCGTAGGCCATCAGTCATTCTCCCGGAAGACCTGCCAGGCCAGGTCCCGCTCCTCCGCGGTGACCCTGCCGCCAACGATCTTCTCCAGGGCCTCGGTCCTCGGCGTCCCGGAGCCGGTCCACAGGGCCTTGTCCTCCGGGTCCAGGGCGGCCACGGCCCGCACCAGGGCCTGTACCCGGTCGTTGTCCTCCCCGGTCCGGGCCTCGCCGATACGCTCCACCGTCAGCATGGGCTCGGCGCGGAGCAGCGCCAGTTCCCTGTCTGTAAAGGCGTCGTCCGGGTACTCCCGCGGCGTGCTGGAGTGCTGCACCCCGGCCCGCCAGAACCCGTCTCTTTTGCTGGTGATCCTGATCATGTAAGATTCCTCCGTACAGGTTGGCGGCGTCCCCGGGTTACGCGCCGGTGGAGCCGTAGCAGAGCTGCCAGAAGCCGTACCCGGAGGCGCCGCGCGCCTCGGCGCCGAACTTGAACTTGCGGCGCATGAAGACGTCGTCGGCCTGGGGGTCGGTCTGCTGGACAAAGACCGGCGCCTTGCGCTCCTGGAAGATGAACGGCTTGACCGGCTTGGTGGTGTCGAGCAGGAACCAGGCCGTGGCCGAGGTGATCCTGGTGTCCACCACCACCTCGGCCGTGCCCTTGTAGGGGTTGGGCTTGCCGTCTTCCAGGCGGTCCACGCTCACCAGGGCGTTGGCCGTGTCCATGAGGGCAGGCCCCACCAGGAGCACGTTGGGGATGATGCCCAGCGGCCGCCCCTCGTCGTCCTTGAACTGCATCATGGCGGCACGGGCCGCGCCGTAGGACGCCTGGGCCAGGGCCAGGGTCGAGATGTCCAGGGCGGCCGTGGTCCGGTTGGACACCGTGATGGTGCCGCCGTTGCCGTCCCCCACCGGATGGTCGGTATCACAAAAATACTGGCCGTCGTAGCAGGGGGTGGTGAAGGCGCCGTTGACCACCTCGGCGACCAGTTCGTCGGGCCACTGTTTGGCGGCAAAGCCGGCCCCCTGGGCCATGGGCTTGTAGATGCCCAGCTGGTCGTCCTCGATGTGGTTGCGGTCCACCTCCACCGTGGCCTCGAAGTCGTCGTTGACCACCGAGTACCTGAAGGCGGCCAGGGACCGGACCGCCTTGTCACCGATCCAGCGCCGCATGCGCGGAAAGTTGGAGAGCCAGGCATAGTCCTCCTGGCCGGTGGTGCTGGGCACCTTCATGGCGATCTTCTGCCAGGTGGTCGGCGCCTCGCTGAAGGCCTGGTTGAAGGTGGCCTTCAGGTTGACGAAGATCGCCGCCAGGGTCGATTTGTTGACGAGCATAGTCTCTGTCCTCCGTTACTGGGGGTTGTTCACAAGGCGGCCGGTGGCTGGAAAATGTATCCAATTGGATACAAAACACCACGTAACCACCTGAAATCACTCACTGCAGTGTCAACCGATCTCCACCCATACCCCGCCGCTGTCCACGTCCAGACAGGTGCCGGCCACGATGGAGTTGGTGCCACCGGCGCTGGCCACGGTCTCGTCGTCCTCCACGTAGACCGCAGTGCCGAGATGGGCCAGGGTGACAGGGTTGGCCGCCGAGTTGGCAAACCGGAACGCCCGCTTGCGCCGGACCGGCACGCTCAGATCGCCGTCAGCGCCCCCGGAGTTGTCCGCCGCCTCCTCGGCCATGCCCAGGACCGCGAGCCCGGCGGCATCCGCTGCCGGGACCAGGTAGCCTGCGCTGTTTCGCGCCACCATGGCGCCGGCATGGATGGTCGTGGCCGCGGCCACGCCGACCTCGAGCAGTTTGCCGTCCTTGTGAGGGGTGTTTCTGTCCGCTGTTGTCGCCATCTGCCTCTTCCTCCTCTACCGGGTGCGGGGCCGGCTCACTGCAGGCCGCCGTACGTTTTCAGATCGTTCTCGCTGATGTCCATCATCTTGGCCACCTCCAGGACAGCCTGGTCCGGGGAATCTCCGTCTCCGGTCCGTTCACCGGCCGGCAGGTCCCCCAGGGGCACCACCACCGGCGCCTTGGCCACAAAGGCGGCAAACCCGTCCGGGTCGGCCTCGGCGTACCCGGCGGCCCACTCCCTCTGGTCCGGCGTGATCTTGCCGGCCGAGAGCGCCGCGGCCACCGCGTCCTCTGCCTCGCGCCGGGCGATCCGCTGCCGCAGGGCCTCGAAATCCTCCCTGGCGACCATGGTGCGGGTCGCCTGCTTCAGGGCGTGGATGGAGGCCACCACGGTGGAGAGGTCATTGCCCTCCTCGCCCAGGGCCCGGGCAATCGCCGGGGGCACCGTCTCCGGCCCGCCGCTCTCCGCTTTCAGGGCGTCGATCCCGGCGAGCACCTCATCCTCGGTTGCGTCCTCTGCCAGGCCGAGCCTGGCGATCAGCAGCTTCAGGTCCATCTGTCTGTCCTCCGTTTCTGGTTCTGCCCCGAGCTTGGCCAGGAGCGGTGTGATATTGTTGGTCCTTGGCGTGTTGGTCAGCGCCAGGGAGTGGATGCCGCAGAGGCGGCTGTCCTGCCGCCTGACCGCGAACACCGGCGAATAGTAGCGGTACTCGCCCCGGGCGAGGTAGCCGGCCGCCTCACTGGTCCAGTCGATCCTGGCCTCGATGCCGGCCCCGTCCCGCCAGCGCCATTCCCTGGCCCAGCCGGCGGCCGGGGCCCTGTCCCCGGTCAGGGTCTGGTGCTCGTAGTCCACCACCACCTCGATGCCGCGCCGGATCAGCCGGGCCTGGACCATGTCCCAGGCCCGGCGGTCCACCAGGTAGCGGGTGGTGTCGGCCAGCTCGTTCCATCCCTCGGCGAAGATCAGGTACCATCCGGGCAGCTCTGCCTCGCCCTTTGCCGCGACGGGCCTGACCGATGCGTAGAGTGTCTGCTCTTTGCCCTTCATTTCCCCTCCATGACATACCTGGCGCACAGGGCCCGGATCTCGACCCGGTCCGACTCCTGGAGGAGCATGAAGGGCCGGGCCGGGATGTCGCCCCAGGGCAGGCGCATCCGCCGGGCATGGGCGCGGACCGTCACGCTGCCGCCGCTCCGTGCCTGCCGCCGGTGGGCCCGGACCTGCACCAGATGTTCGCCGAACGTCCCCTTCCTGGCGCCGAAGTGGTGCAAGGCCGCGTATCGCACGTTGGTGCCGACCAGGACCACGTCGCCTTCAACCCGGCTGGTGACCGAATTCTGCAGCCGGCCGGTGTCGCGCAGGGGCTGGCCCCGGCGTCTCTTCAGCGGCCGCCACTGCACCGGCCGGCCGCCGGCGGCGAAGTTGGTCCGCACCGACTCCCTGGCCAGGGCGCCGATACTCCGCAACAGAGGGCCGCGGTCCCGGATCCGGTCCGCCATGGCGGACAGGGTTTTCTGCATCTCTGCCCTGTCAAGCGTAAATGTCACGCCGCTCATTTCCAGAACCGTTTTTAAACCCTTTTTAAATTTCTCTGTATTGGACGAACGTCACCTTGCCTGTACCCAAGGTCATGTTTCGCCTGTTTTTCGATTTGCGGGCCGTTTTGGCGCCCAGGTTGACCTGACCCCTGACCCCTGACCCCTGACCCCTGTCACCTGTCACCTGACCTGCGCAGCCGCCTGAAGCTGACCAGCCACACCTTCCTGCCCGTGCTGAAATCCGGGGACATGAAATCCGGGGACACAATACCTATTTTAAGGAAATAGGTATTGTGTCCCCGGATTTCAGCACGGCCGCCGTCCTCCAGGATGAAGACCAGGTGACGGTCGCGGTCCCGGATGACCTCTCCCCGGTCGATGGCCTCCTGGACCGCCGTATACTCTGCCGGGGTGATCTCCGGGTGTCGCCGCAACTGCTTGGCCGCTGTCTCGGCCGACAGTACGACCGTGCCTGTCTTCGCATTGATCTGTCCGGCAAGATCCGGCGGCAGCAGGCCCACCGGGAACTCCCCGGCCGGGTTCTCCATCCATCCCGCGAACAGCTCCCCACCCACGCTGTGGGCGAGAAATTGCAGGGACAGCTCCCGTGGCCAGGACGACAGCCGCCGGGCCATCACCTCGCCCATGGTGCCCCAGAAGGACCTGCCCGGGTTGTGGGCAAAGCCCGGGTCCGGCAGGAGCTGCATGGCCACCGTCCGCTCGCCGGTGACCGGCGAGACCGGCTCGATGAGCCGGTGGGTCGGGTCTGTTGTCTCGACCTCCAGGCCGCGGGCTGCCACCTGGTCGCGGGTCAGGCCGATCACCGAGCAGCGGCAGCGGAAGCCGTTGGGCGGAAACCAGGTGTCCCAGACCGGGTGGTCCGCCGGCCAGACCCGGCCGTCCATGGCCAGGTGGGTCGGCCGGGTCCGGGAGTCGTTGACAGCGCTGTACTGCCAGTAGGGCATGGTGTCGGCGCTTTCGGCGAGCTGGTGGTAGTGGCCGACGTTGTAGGCGGTCTGGATGTTGGTGCGAAAGATGTTGTCCACCCGCCAGGCCCGCCTGCCGGTCCAGCCTCGGCGCTCGAAGATCTCCGCGCATTGGGCCTTGAAGTCGGCAAATGTCGTGCCCTGGTCAATGGCCCTCTGCAGGGCGGCGAACACCGTGTCCAGCTCGTCGCCCCTGGCAATGCCGGCCACGGCAAAGGCGCGGGTCTTTGCCTCGGCCGAGAGGCGCGCGAACTCGCCCGACGAGAGCTTGACCTTGTCGCGCCAGAATTGCTGCGCCTCGGCCATGGGCAGGGGATCCGGGGTGACGGCCGCCTCACGCATCACCACCCTCTCCGGAGCGGCCGAACAGCATGGCCGCCATGGTGGCCCGGGCCAGGGCCGTCTCCAGGTCACGCATGTCCAGGTGCGGATAGAGCGCAAGCAGTCGTTCCATGGCCTCCTCGTAGGAGGCCGCGCCCTGCACGGCATCGAGGATCGCCTCCTCGCCCGGCGCCAGGTCCACCCCGGCCATGGCCCGGTCGGCCAGGTCCTCCAGGGCCTGCTGCCCGGGGGTGAACCGGACCGGTGTTTCCTTTGCCGTCACCATCTTCGCCTCCATGGCCGACCGTGGTCCCCCGGCCAGGGCCTCGCCGTCCTTTGGCTCCGGGATCCGGAACTCGCGGTACAGCCAGGAGGCCGGCACCGGCACCCTGTCGGCGATCTTCTCCACCCACTCGGCCTTCCTGTTCAGGTCCTCCTGCTCGTCCAGGACCGCGCTGTAGCCGGGCACCGGGGTGTCCCAGCCGAAGTTGAACCCCACCAGGGGCCGGATCAGCTGGTCGCGGATGGTGGCGGCCAGGGCCCGGCCGTCGGCGCGCAGCAGGTCCATGCGCACCTCGTTGTGGGCCTTGGCCGCGGCATAGCTGCCCTTCTGCCCCACCTCGGCGGACAGGGTCTGCCCGAGCAGGGCCTTGGATATCTCGCCATTGGCAAAGCTCGCCAGCCGCTGCCAGAGGTCGGTGGCCGCCTGTCCCTTGGCCGACTCGATGAACTCGATCTCGGTGGCCTTGGAGATGATCCCGGCCGCGTCCGAGCCGATGGAGGTGACCGCTGCCAGCAGGGCCGCCTTGTCGTCGTCGGTGGCGCCCTGGTCGTATCGGCCCAGCCGCAGCGGCATGCCGTACACCTCGCAGAAGACCAGCCATTCCTTGATGGAGAAGTGCTTGAACATCACCATCCAGGCCGCAACCCGGTAGATCCCGGCCCTGGTCGGGTGGCCGGAGCGGCCGCCATACTGGTGCAGGAGCACCTTCCATGGCGGGATCCGTGTGCCCAGGGGCTCGTCGTCGGTGAGCAGGAGCGGCCAGCGCCGCAGGATGCCGGAGGTGTCGGTGTAGCGGAACCGCCGCTGCTCGATGAAGGTGAGCCGGGCCGGCACGGCCTGGCCGGCGGAGACGTCCCAGGAGATCTCCATGGCCGCGTAGCCCTTGCCCACCGCGTCCTGGAGGGCGACAAGGCAGTCGTCCCAGCCGGGCAGGCTGTCCAGGATCCCGGTCACGAACTCCGCCACCCGGAGGTCGCGGCCGTCCTCGGAGGCGGGCTGCACCCGGAACTCCAGGTCCAGGATCACGTTGCGCCGCTTGTCACGTTCGCAGAGCAGGTGGCCGTCCTTTTCCTCCAGCTGCTCGAACAACTGGGCCTGGCGGCCCATGTCGCCATTGTCCGCCTCCTTGAATATCGCTGCCAGCCGCCGGGGGGAGATCCCCTCGGTGACATAGTCGCGATGGCTCTCCAGGATCGGCGCCACCGCCAGAGGCCGGCGGTCCGGGCGTTTCTCCGGCCGCACCGGCCGGCCGAACTGGTCAAAGAGCTGCACCGCCATCACATGACCCCCCTGGTCACTGCCCGCCGGGCCACGGACTCGTATTCCACCTCGCCGCCCCCCTCCTGCCTGGTGGCGTACCAGGCCATGGCCCCGGCAATGCCTGAGTCCCCGTGGCGCCGGGCCGCGCCCCTGGGGCCGGTATGGCCCTCCGGCAGCCTGGCCACGCCACGGATCACCTTGAAGGCCCGGTGGTCCTCGATGATGTCGGCATCCATGGGCAGGAGGATGGCGCGGTCCTCGAAGGCCGCCTTGTAGGGCGGCATATTCTCCCGGTACCAGGATTCCGTGGGCATGACCTCGGAGATCCGGTTGCGGCCGTACTTCTGGGCCGCGACCTCGGCCAGGTACTGGCCGTTGCCGCGGGCGTCGAAGGCGCCATGCCGGAACCGGGGCAGGTGGTCGATGATGAAAAACACGACCTGTTTCTGCTGCTGGAACGGCATGTTGCGCAGCTCCAGCACGAACGGCGCCGCAAAGGTGGCGTCCTGTCGCTCCTGCAGCGGCACCAGCACGGTCAGGTCGCCGCTGCGGCCGAAGTCCTCGCCGAGCACGGTCTGCCGGTCCCGGTCCATGGCCGCCAGCAGGGGCAGCAGGTGGTCCTCGCACCAGGCGGCGACCTCGGCCTGTCTCGTATGTTCGGCCAGGTACTTGAACTCGTCCTCCTGTTCGTAGCGAAGCACCGGGATCGCCCGGTCCATGCACTGCTCGACCAGGGCCCGGGAGAGGAAGGTGCCCGAGCCGCGGGCCGGAACACAGAACAGCTCCTCCTCCGCGGAGTCGCCGTAGAAATCGATGATCTCCCGCCGCCAGGCCTGCTCCGCCTCCCTGCTCCACCGGGTGTTGTTCTTGAGGCAGATGCGCCGGAAGAGGCCGTCGGCCAGGGCGTCGTCAAAGGTGACCCGGTGCAGGGAGTATGGCGTACGCCCGGCCCGGATGTCCTGCACCAGCTCGTTGAACGGGTTGTCCTCGCCGTTGTGGGTGGAGATTATCCGCACCTGGCCGCCCCAGATCAACAGCGCCATGGCGGCCTTCAGCAGCTCCTTCAGATCATCATGAAAGGCGGCTTCATCCACCACCACCCGCCCCTGCTTGCCGCGCAGGTTGGAGGGCCGGGAGGAGAGGGCGGTGATCCTGTTGCCCGAGGAGAAGCGGATACGGAAGGTGAGGATGTCCCTGCCCTCGTCCTCGACCACCTCCTCCTCCACCGCGCCCGCGGCCAGGTCGTACTGCCGGGCCCAGAAGGCGCAGTCGCCGATGAACTCCTCGGCCATGTCCTTGTTGTAGCCGATGTACCAGACATCGTCCCCGGAGCCGGATGCGGCGTACAGGGCGTCGTCGCCCGCCTCGGACCAGGAGAGCCCTATGCGGCGCGATTTCTCGATCACCTTGACCGGGGCCGGGTCCGCGGCCCAGCGCCGCTGGTAGGGCAGAAAGACATAGGGTGTGCTCATGTGCCGATGCCGAGGATCTGCCTGCGGATCGAGTCCACGGTCTCGTCGGTGAGGCCGGCCCGCTTCATCCGTTCCGTCACCTCGTCGGCCACCCGCTGCGCCTTCTCCATCTTGTCCCAGCGCTCCAGGAGCGCCCCCATCTTGGAGAGGGTGTCCATCATGGGCGGGGTCCGCTCCATGGCGGTCAGCCCCTCCATGTGGGTCAACTGGTCCTCGAACAGGTCGCGCAGCCGCTGGATGTTGGACCGTTTCTGGGCCCTGGCCCGGTCCCACTCGTCCATGTCGGCTGAGGGGCGCCTGGTCTCGGCCTTCCAGCGGGCCAGGGAGGTGACCGAGACATCGAGCATGGCCGAGATGTCGGCCAGGCTGTGGCCGTCGGCGTAGAGCCGCTGCGCCTGGGGCGCCAGTCTGGCCTTGGCGCCCTTCTCAGCCATAGAGGGCCTCCTCCAGGTCGGTGATCCGGTTGCGGATCCCGAGCAGCTCGGCCTGGGTCATGATCAGCTCGTCCATGGCCTGGGCCGCGGCGGCAACGTCCATCTCCTCGATGTCGCGCAGGGCCGGGTTCAGGTCCATGGCGATCTGCCGGAGCAGCAGTTTGCCGCGGGCCTCCTGTTTCTTGCGCTCGCGCCGCAGCTCGTCGAGCCTCCCCTTCATCATCAGCCTGTTTTCGTCAACCATCAGGATTCCCCTTCATCCGCACGGCCGGGCAGAAGTGGTTCGAGTCGATCCGGTCCACCAGCCGGGTGATCGCCACCGTGTTGCGCTCGATGGTGTCGGACTGGTTCTCGGCGATCCGGTTGTAGCTCTCCATCAGCAGCACGTTATCCTTGTAGAACTGGGCCACGGCGTCGAACCGTTCCCGGTCGGCGGCCCGGTTCCTGTGCATCTGGTCCTTGAGCGCGTTGATGGAGGCCGAGAGCCGCATGGCCATGAACAGGCAGGCCAGCCAGGGGCCCAGGATCATGGCGCTCACCGCCCCCCACCACTCCCAGCCGGAGAGCGACTGGGCAATGGTGGCCAGGGCGGCGGCGGTGCTGACCTCGTTCACGGGCTAGCGCGCGCTCTTTTCGATCTTGTGGCCAATGCCCACCAGGCCCAGGGCGCCGCCGGCCATCATGGCCACCTGCGACCACTGGCCCATGCCGGCGGCGTCCAGCGCCGCGGCAATGCCGATCACCAGGGCGCCTGCCCATGTCTTCCATCCTGTCATCTGTTCATCCTCCGTCTGGGGCGGTGATCCACCGCCCGGGTCAATGAACGGCGGCCCATCCGCCGTTTCCATTGCCTCATAAATTCGGGGACACCATACCTATTTTCCTGAAAATAGGTATGGTGTCCCCGAATTTATGAGGCGGTCCTGTCACCTGATCCCGATTGCTTCGATCCTGCGCACATAGGCGATGGTCTCCCCGGCGTGGTGGCCGGTGACCCGGTCCAGGACCAGGGCCACGCAGATCCAGGCGTCGGCGCAGGCGGCCAGCCTCCTGGCCCGGCCGATGTTGCCCGGCCCTGCGTTGTAGCTCGCCCAGGTCATGCGCAGCCGGTCGTCGTAGCCGTATTCGTTCCACATGCCCCACAACCGCCGGTCATAGCCGATGCCCAGCATGATGCCTGTCCGCGGCTGCAGGGGCAGGTCGCGCACCCCGAGGCGGCGGGCCATCTCCCGGCTGGTGGCCGGCATGAGCTGCATGATGCCCAGGGCCCCGGCCGGGCTCACCGCGTCCGGGTCCAGCCCGCTCTCCGCCATGGCCTGGGCGCGGAACCAGCGCCAGTCCACGGCCCGGGCAAAGAACCGGTGGCCGTAGTGGCGGAACCACCGGTCATACCTCGTGTCCGGCCCGGCCCCGAAGGCGTTGGAGCTGATCAGGGCCACGGCCACCAGGGCCGCCGCCTGGCGACCAGGGCCCCCAGCCAGAGGATGGCGATGGTCAGGCAGACCGCGGACACCGCGTACAACCCGTTGACCAGCAGGGCCGCCATGGAGTAGCCGAGCAGGTCGGTCATGGGGCCTCCGTGGTGGTCACCGTGCTCAGGTCCTTGTGCAGTTCGATGGCCGAGCCGTCGCCCGGCGTCTGGAGCACGAACGAATGGTCGCCCAGGGTGTAGGTGGTGTCCTGGCTGGTGTGGCTCTCGTCGCCGCGCCACAGGAGCCAGGGCAGGAACCGCTCGCCCGTGGCCAGGGTCCGGTCGTAGAACCGGTACCAGCCCTCCCAGGGCGCCGGGACGCGGGGCAGGGGCCGGCCTGCGCCGGAGCAGCCGGGCGGCAGGTTGACCACCATCCGGCGGGCCACGCCATCGGCGTCGGTCCAGGAGAAATCCACCAGGGGGGTCTGCGCCTGCCGCTGGTACCTGGCGCGGTCGGCGGCATACCTGGCGGTCACGGCGCGGTAGTATTCCTCGCCGGCACAGCCCCCCAGCAGGAGCAGCAGGGCCAGGCACATTAAATTCGGGGACACCATCCCTATTTTCCTGAAAATAGTCATGGTGTCCCCGAATTTAATGCGCCCCCGGAAACCGGCCTGATGTCGATCAGGGCCAGGGGCGCGCCGGCGAACTGGAGGATGGGCACGTGGATCCAGAGGCCGGACTCCCTGGCCCGCAGCACCACCTTGTCCGGGGTGATCCGGTCCACCTGCGCCTGCACCGATCCGGTGGTGGTGGGCCAGTCGACCCAGGCCCCGGCCTTCAGGTACCGGTTGTTCTTCAGCCGCCGGAAGGCCAGGCGGCGGGCGATGAGGTTGCCCAGCCAGGTGCGGATGCTCATGACCAGGAAGAGCACGATCAGCATCTGCAGCAGGCTCAGGGCCAGGGGCCAGGTGAGCCCGTGCTCGAGTATGGAGAGGAGTGTCTGTTCCATGGGCTGCCTGTTCCATGGTTGTCCCTGCCCGCGGAACACGGGAGGAGGTTCGATTGCAACCGGTTACGTGATGTATACGGCGCCAGGGCCGGAGTGTGAACCTGCAGGTGTGCAGTATGTGGGGGGCAGGGGCCCGGGGCGGCCGGCGGGCCGCCCCGGGACGGTCAGGAGGTGATCCGGTCCGCGGCCTGGCTGATGGTGTTCTCCAGGGTGTCCAGGACCAGGAAAAGGCCATGGGCGCCGGTCTCGGACAGGCCGGGGTTGTCCGGTGTGTCGCTGTTGAGGGCCGGGGTCACCTCGGCCAGGAACCGGATGACCGCGGCGGCCCTGGACAGGGTGTCTGCCGGGTGCGCCGACGGGTCGGCGAACGAGGGCCCGGTGGCCGGGGGCGCGGTCACCGGGTCGCTCCCTGGCCAGGGCCGATGGCGGGCCGGGGCGGCTGCATCCAGGACGGCAGGGGGACCAGCCGGGGCAGGTCCACGCCCGCGTGCCGCAGCCGGCGCTGCCAGTCCAAGACCGTGGAACCGGAGATGCCCAGGACCAGGCCGATCTCGTGGCGGGAGAGCCCGGCCCGGGTGAGGTGGACCAGCCGCGGCAGGAAGGCGGCCCCATGGCCGGCACGGGCCGCTGTGGCGGACAGGGCGAGCATGGCGTCGGCGCCGGCGGCCCGGCGGTTACCTTCTGCTTTTTCCAGGACATCGGGCTCGCGCTGTTTACGCAGCTCCTGGGCGGCCAGAAAAAAGGCCTTTACCAGGGTCAGCTTGAAGCGCCGCACCTTTTTCGTGTTGCGCATGTAGGTGATAAGCAGGGTGGCCTGCCGCTCGTTGAGGATGGCGTATTCTGTGGGTCGGCCTGCCCCTTTTGGATTTCGGATTTCAAATCCAGAATTAACCGGGGCTTGATTTCGGATTTCAAATCTGACCAAGCCCAACTCCTCGAAATCAGGCCGGTGTCTGCGCACCAGCTTGATAACCGCCTCGTGGCTGACCCTTGTCCGCTGCGCCACAACCAGGCTGTTGGTCACCGGCTCGTTGTTGATGATTTCCACTAATTCCATAACATACCTCCTCGCGTGAAGGATTGAAAAATCCCGCCCCTGGCGACGCCAAGCGCCAATAAAAAAAGGGCGAACCATGCGGGTTGGCGTACCGGACACGAGGAACCGGCGGGCACAGGGCCCCCCGCATGGCCGCCCCAGGGCAATGCCATGCTTGCGGACAGCAACACAAAAACCGCCCGATCATCCCGTTCCGGGCTGGCGGCGGCTGTCCGCCTCGTGTTTCGGGACGCCAATCCCGGCGCCGGATTTTGCCGGCGCAGGAATACCATAGCCTGCAAGCCCTGCGGTTGTCAAGGGGTTGTTGGCCCGGCGTCTGATCCCCGATTGACGGCAACGTCGCCGCCGATCAGCCTGACCAGTTGTTCCAGCAGCCTGTTCGTGGCCATGGCCTCGTTGCGAATCTGCAGTACCCAGAAGGGGATACAGATCGCCATCACCATGGAAACCAGCAGGAACACTGCTGCTATCCCCCATACAATCCACATCATCTGCGCTGTCAGATACATGGTTCCTCCTTCGTTACCTGGTTGGCGATAACAGCCAATGGCTGTCTAAAACTCTTTGACATGGCAGACACGCTATGCTAAGGAAACCATATCAGGACCTGAAAACAGGACGTTATTTTCTCTTTTTCCCACACAAACAGACATGACTGATCAACCAGAACCATTGCAGGCCAATGGCTGGTATGTGCTGCTTGAGGTCGTGCGTGGTATTTTGCGGCTTGCCCAGACCGGCAATATTATCGGCCTGGTACTGATTGCGTTGATTGCCCAGGTTGCCTTTGTCACCTACAAGCTCACCCCGGAGATGCTCGACAGGCAGATGACAGAGGCATACCACCTGCTGAGCAGGGAAAAATTTTACATCTTTCCGCTTTGCGCCACCATTCTTGCCATTTCTTTCTTCTGTTTCTATCGCTGCAGGATGCTCAAGGAAGAGATAAAAAGAATAAGCGAAGTCCGATCCGCCCTTATACATGGCCTCGAACATGGCACAATGCAGCATCTTGCCAAACATCACCCGAGTAATTACACCCCTGAATAAGAGGAGGGCATTATGTTGTTTTTAAACATAATCATAACATTGCTCTGCATCTGGATCGTCATGTACATGAACACGGCCTTCCTGCAGCCGGCCCTGCTCGACCGTTACCGGTTCCGTCTCTTTTCCTTGCGCGACCGGCTGGCCATGGCGGCCATGCGCGGCGAGATAGAGGCTGACTCGACAGAGTACTCAGCCCTGTGCACTATGATCAACATGACGATCAGGCTGGCAAGGAACGTTGAGCCACTGGCTTTTGTTCAATTCATCCTGCAGCTTAAAAACAAAGAGACAGCGTACTCTTTCGAGGACCTGAAGACCATGTCAGAGGCTGCCCGTGCTGACGAGTACAAGAAGATCGTCAACGAATATTTCGCCATAACATGCAGTCTGTTCCGATTCAATACCTCTGTGGTCTTCTATCTGGTTGCCCTGCCAATGGCCATTGTGGCGAAATTCTCATCCACCATGGCAAGATGGCTGAAAAAATTCAAGGACGCAAAGGGATATGTCAGCAGTTTTGCTCACTGAGCCGGGCGTTGATACTCCCAAAATGAAGCTCAAAGCCGTATTCCCGCCCCTGCCGCCACGTGCGCCGAAACATGGGGAGGAGGAGGTGCGGGCGATCTGTCGTCGTGTAGTCGGCCGCATGTCTTCTGGGCCTGTCATCCTTCGCCTTGGCCGGTACGTGACCAGGCAGGATATCGAGGCGCGCAAAAAATCCATCCTTGGGCGTATCGCCAGGCAAACCAGGTAACTTAAAACAACCCCATCTGCCGGTCGTCCTTCTCCTTGCCGCTCTTGCCGGCCGAGCCGAGGATGTCCCAGACCCGCCGCTCGCCCAGGCCCACCTTGCGGGCGATGTCCGGCACCCGGACCCCGCGGGCGTACTGCTCGCGGATCCAGCGGTCGCGCGGCTTCCTGAGCAGGGCGTCGATGTTGTGGCAGTAGATATAGGTGCCGCGGAAGGCGCGGGCAATCCTGAGGGTCACCTCCACCCCGCGGCCAGGCACTGCCTGGTCGACGAGCTCGGCCAGCCTGGCCAGGTCGCCGGGCAGCTCCTCCGGCCGGGGCCAGAATTCTTTCGGGATCTCCGGTAGATCAGTCGACATTCACTCCCTCCCTTTTCGCCCAGGCCTTGAGGGCCTCGATGACCTCGCCCTTCTCCTGCACGGTACACCAGCGCAGGTGGTCCCGGCCGGTCACGCGCCGGACAAAGGCGTGCAGGGCGCGGTCCGAGGCGTGCCGCACCGCGCCGGACTTGTGCAGGGTGATCCACAGGGCCAGGCACTTGCGGGACTGCGGGTCCGGCGGAACCTCCATTCCGGGCAGGCTCCGCTGCCTCCGGGGCCGCCAGCCCCTGGACCGGAAGTATGACAGGAGCCGGCGGGCCTGCCCGGGCGTCAGCATGGCCGCCGAGTCCTTGCCGAAGCGATGCCGCATGATATCCCGGTACTCGTCGTCGGTGAGGCCCAGTTCCTTCTTGGCGATATGGATCTTGGCCAGGTCAGCTCTGCTTGGCATCAGGCACCTCCCGTAATCCAGGGATCTTCATCCCGCGTTCCAGCATCTTTCGTTCCAGCGGCAGCAGGCCGTCGTCCGGCTCCCTGTGGCGGGGCGGGGCAATCTCCCGCTGCCTGGTCATGGCCTCGTTGCGCCGGTCCGCGTCGTCGGCGAGCTGCCAGACGACCTGGCGCAGGTAGTTGTGGTTCTTCAGGGGCAGGGTCAGGGCGTCTCTGCGATCGGTCATCTGTTCCATGCCGGCGGCCCACATGGCGGCGGTGGCCGGCCTGGCCACCTTGCCCTGCACCTGGACGTGGCCTGCGGCGACCAGGGCTGCGAGCTCCCTGGTCAGCCGCGCTGCCCTCTTCCACGACAGGGCACGCCGGCCCGGGCGAAAGAGCGACAGGTAGCCGAGGACCACCTTCGGGACCGGTGCGGGCAAGGAGGTCAGATCCCGCATCAGCTCCCGTGCGATCGCGTCGTTCGCCCAGGCGTCGGCGCCGGCCACGGCCCCGCATGACGGACAGATCAGTTTCATTGATCGTGATTCTCCTGGCTGGTGATTGTTGACTGGCTGCTCGTCAGGCCCGGCCCGCCACGGCCGGACGATCCCGGCCCGGAGCCGGGATTTCGCATGTTCCTTCACACGCCGGCGAGATCCAGGCGCAGGGTCTGCCACTGGCCCCCAGGGTCGTCGCGGTACAGGAACAGGAGATAGCTGCGGGTACCGGTGATGGTCACCGCGTCGGTGATCAGGTCCATGGCCGCCTGCCACTCCTTGTCCCTGATCTGCAGGCTGCGCAGGGACAGGATCCGCTTGGCGTCCACCTGGCCCTTGCGGTCCACCTTGAAGGCGTCGTAGATGATGACCTTGAGGTTGTCGTTGGCCCCCTCGCTCCACCGCTCGATGCAGCGGTCGATCTTCTGCTTGGCGAGCTGGAGGCGCTCGTCAAAGTCGATGACCTTGTTGATCTTGATCTGGACCCGCTTGTCGCCGGAGAAGGTGGTCAGTTTATAGTTGCCGCCCGGGTTGAGGGCCTCCTCGCCCTCGTGGTGCGCCAGCCAGTCCAGGTACTTTTCCAGGTCCGTGCTGACCTGGTCCTTGAATGTGCGCAGCCGCTCCCTGGCCTGCAGGGCCCGGCGGAAGAGCTTTTCCACCAGGGCGTCGCGTTTCTTGTCCACGGGGTCGATGTATTTCGGCGGCACCGGCTGGCCGGAGGCGTCGATCCAGCGGCCCTTGTCGTCCTTTTTCGCCATGATACCCTCCTACTGCATGGGGATGTCGGCCAGGTCCAGGGCCCGGCCGGCGGCCTGCCTGTTCCGGGACTCGAAATACTCGCGGACCCGGGCGGCGAACAGCTCGGCCGCCGTCTGCAGGACGAACAGCCTGTGGTCCGGCACCAGGTAGAGGTCCGAGTCGTCGGCCAGTTCCACCAGGCGAACCAGGTGGTCCACGGCGTCCGCCTTCATGGTGTCCAGGATCCGCTCCCGTATGTCCTGCTGCAGCAGCGCCATAGAGGCCTTCCTGATCCTGCCCAGCTTGTCCATGATCTCCTCGCTGCCGATGCCGACCAGGTCGGACTGCAGCTCCGATATGTCCCGTATGATCTCCGCTATCTGTTCGCTCATTTTCAGCTCCTTAATTCGCATTTACAACAGCTCTTGTACAGCCTTATGGTGGCTGGATTGCCGCAGCGGACCCCAATCTTGCGGGCCCGCTCCCAGAAGGTGACGCACTGGCCCGGCTCGATCTCGCCCAGCACCGGGCAGGCAACCATGCCGCGGTCGCCGTAGAGCCTGGTGATCCGCTGTTCTATCTTGGCCGTGCTCGCTGGATACTTGCCTGATACCACCAGGCTGACCGTGGACGGGGAGATGCCGAGCTCCCGCGCCACTGCCGAGGCGCCGCGCCGGTCCACCTGCTGCCTGAGCATGCGCAGCCACTGCTCACTCATGACGCCCTCCCCGTGATTTTCGGATAGTCCACCTGGTCGCGGCGGACGAGCAGGTAGGTGACCCTGCGGCCGTCTCTGCCGGTGCGGCGGACATAACCGGCCCGCTCCAGGGCGCGTACGTACTCGTCCACCGTGGCCGGCGAGGCGCCGCTGGTGATCACCAGGTCGGCCTTGGTGAACCGCCTCTTGGCCCGGATGACCTTCCAGATCCTGGCCCGCTGGCAGGCGGGCAGGGTCCTGGTCTTCACCGGCCTGTCAGACAGGTCGCCAACGATACGCCATGTGGGGTTGCGCCTGGCCGGGCCGTACTCCATCCAACCGGGCGGCCGGCGGTGGTCGGCCACCTGTCGCAGGTATCCTTCGCGCGCCAGCTTGTCCAGGACCCGCAGCACCGGACGCCTGGGACGGTCGGCGCCGAGCATGACCTCGTGCAGGGTGACCTGTTTCCTGCCGCAGGTCAGCAGGTAGTGGATGACAGGGTCGAGCACGGTCATTTCGCACCTCCGTTGCGGCAGGCGACGAGGTGCTCGACATCCACGGTATCGAGCCCGTTGCTCCTGGCCAGCCGCTCGGCCCGGGCGAACCAGACCATGGTGCGCCGGAACTTGCCGAACCCGCGCTCGTGAATGAACCGGATTCCTTCCGGGGTTATGGGCACCTCGCAGATCTGCTCGGCCAGGGAGGAGATATCCTCCAGGTCAAAGGTCGCAAACCGGATTACGGCCGAGAAGCGGTCCCAGAGATGCCGGAACCGCTTGAGCTTCTTGTCGACCATGTGCATGCCCACCAGGACCACGGCGCAGTTGGTGATGTCGTTGAGGTCACGCAGCACCTCGACCATGCCGCCGCGGCACAGGTAGTCGATTTCGTCCACGATCAGGGTCTGGGGGCGGTCGAGAAGGATGTCCACGGCCTGGTTGAACAGGTCGTCTGACCGGAAGGCCGGGGCCTCGCCAAGTTCGGCCACGATCCTGGACAGCAGCGATCGCCTGCTCATGATGTCCGTGGCCCGGACATAAGGATAGTTGTTGTCCGCGGCATAGCGCTGGCACATCTCGGTCTTGCCCGTGCCGGGCTCGCCAAAGACCAGCCCCATGCCGACCCGCCCCTTGACCGGCTCCTCTATCGCCGCCATGCCGGCAAGGAAACGGGTGACATTTTTTGTGGTTGCAAAGGTGGTTCGCATCGTGATACCTTTCCTCCTGTAGTCTGATGTTCGCATCAAGGCCCGGTGTTGCAGCGTCGGGCCGCCTTTTTTTGCAAGTGCGTGGTTCAGCCGCCGGCGCCGGCCTCTTCCCGCAGGCCGAACCGCTTTCGCAGGTCGCCGTACAGTTCCAGGCACATCCGGCCGGTTCGCGTTGCGTAGAAGGCCGTGAGCCGGTCGTGGTCGTGCCGGGAGAGGCCACGCGGCTTCTCCTGCTGCCGCAGCCAGTCGTGCCATTCCATTTCTGAGGCGAAGATGGGCACGATCTTCTCGGCCTTGGCGCCGTGCCGCCGCCCTGGCGCTGGTTGCGCCTCCGTCTCTGCCTCTGCCACGGCCATGATGCCGTCGGCCATGATTTCGTCGATCTCCCTCTCGTCGCGCCGCCTGGCGTCCATGGCCGCCACCGCCATGCCGGCCTGCTCCAGGGGCGCGGTGGTGTACTCCTCTGCCTGTTTCGGCAGCTCGATGATGTTGGCGGTTTTCCCCTCGCGGTGGGCGAGGATCTGCTCGTGGATATCCTCGATGGCCTGCTCCCTGGCGATCTTTTTCAGCTTTTTCGCACCTTCCCTGATGATCTCCTTCTGCCGGGCCTTGAGTTTCGCCGCCACCTCGGCCCGATCAAGGCCGGTGCGGAGCGGGTCCTGGGCCACGCAGAGGAAGGTGCCGTCCTCGCCGAACAGGTAGATGGTGCCCAGGTCGGTCTGGTCGAGCAGAACACGGACCCTGGTGCCGGGTTCAGGCAGGCCCTCCGAGATGTAGGTGGTCCTGTTTACCCGGACCCCATCCTTGGTGACCGTGCGAAATCCTCCGCCACGCGGCGGTTCGGCCATGAGGATGTCCAGGGCGCGTTCGTCGCTGATCCGTTTTTCCGTGCCGCGCCACGCCCTGGCCACCTCGGCGGGAGTCCTGTCATCCAGGGCGCGGTGAGGGTTCTGGTGGTAGATCGCCTCGCACCAGCGGTCGCAATAGCGCTGCAGTTCCTCTGCCGTCATGCTGATCTCCACGGCCGCGTCCTGCTGGCCAAGCCGCTGGGCGAAACTCTTACGGGATTCTATATCCTTGCGCTGGGCGACGTTGTGGCCGATATAGCCCGGCATGATCTCCTGGAACGAGTGGGCGAATGTCTTGAAGGCCCGCTCGATGTGCGGCTTCATCTCCGGCGTGAAGGGCGGGCAGAGGCGTTGCTCGATCTCCAGGGCCTGGAAAACCTGGACGATGTGGTGGGACACGTAGTCGGACCCGTTGTCGGTCTTGGCGACCTCGGGCACGCCCCAGTCCATGATCGCACGGCGGATCAGGGCCGCCACCGCGGTGGCCTTCGAGCTCTTCGCGACCAGCAGCTTCAGGCGGCGGCTGTAGACGTCGATCACGCCGATCAGGCTGTGCCGCCCGTCCACCAGCATCACGTCGGCCGGGGTGGAGTCGAACTCCCACAACTGGTTCAGCCGCTCCACCTGTTCCGAGGCGTCGCCGATGGCGAACTGGTGCCGGTTCCTCCACTTGTCCGGGTTGGTGCAGAAGAGCAGCAGGCTCTCGTTCTCGCGCTTCCAGCGCGCCATGAACCGCCCGATGGTACTGACGTGGGGCACGGTCGCAAATCGGGATTCCATGGCCATCTTCATGGTCGACGCGGAACAGTGCGGCGTTTTGCGGATCATGCCGATGATGAACTGCTGCTGCTCCGGCGGCATGGTGGTCGTGCCCTTTTTCGGGTTCCGGTACCCGGGTGCCAGGCCGGCCGGGCCCTGGTCGCGCAGGATCTGCCGCCAGCGCAGCAGGGTGGATGGCGCCGCCTGGCGGATATGGCGTCGCACCCGCTCAGGCACCTGCAGCTCGTCCGTGTTGTAGAGCCGGCAGAACGTGGCCACTGCCTCCTTTATGGTACGGTCGTGGGGGGTGGCCAGGTAGTCGTCCAGGGCCCTGACCAGGTCCTGCCTGGCATAGGCAGCGGCCTGCCTTGATCGAGGCAGCCTGTGAAAGGCGGCCAACCCCCGCTCTTTGGCGACCCGTGCCTGCTCGGCCCGCTCCGCCCGCTGCCTGGCCAGCTCCAGGCCGATTTCCGCGCCGGCCGAACCTGTGGCTGCTGCAGCCTGGACCTGGTCGATCACTCCGGCCTTTGCCAGCGCCAGCCGGACATCTTCCGGCAGGCCGCTGACGATGTACAGTTTTTCCCTGCCGCCCCTGGCCTGGCCGAAGACGTAGTGCCAGCGCCCGCGCCCGGCCCTCTTGTTGACAGCCCGTTTGGTGATGCCCAGCGCCTGGCCGATGGCCTTTGCCGATACCCTGTCCTTCATGGCCTATGCCCGCAGGTGGTGGTGGTCGAGCAGAAGCGCCCTGAACCGGTTGGAGAGGTGTTGCGGTGTGTCGCACTCCTCGACAACCGCCCAGTCGTCACGGCCCTGCCACTCCTCGATGAGCAGCCTGGCCGGTTGCATCCTGAAGATCCGGAACCCGGCCTGTCGCAACTTCTCGCGGTCGGCCAGCTCCATGGCGCAGCCGGCCTCTTCCAGCTCGTCCTGGTTGGCGCAGCCGACAAGTTCGAGCAGCCGGCGGATGTCGTCGAACAGCGCCCGCCTGGAGGTGTGCCGCCAGTTGGCCAACCGCTCTCTGTCGACCTGCTCCCAGAACGCCCACCAGACCTGCCGCATCTCTTTGCTGCGACGGATGCCGTTTTTTCTTGTTCCGTCGCTCCGCCGCTCGATTTCGCGCTTGGCCTTCTCGAACAACTCACCGTGGCGCTCCTTGATCGTGTTCCTGATCCGACGCGCCGTGATCGGCTTGCCCTCTTTGGCCTCCTCCACCACCTTCAGCCAGACCCGGCACTGTTCTTCCGAGTCCAAGCGGGCCAGCTCGCGGGCCTGGGCCTCGTTTTGCGGGAGTGTGATTTCAGGGAGTTGCGGGTTGTTTTGTATCCAATTGGATACATTCTCCACCGTTTTTGCAGCGCTAATCAGCCGGTGTGCATACATACGTTGCATCTCCCATATCTCACGGCAGTAGGCGTCAAACGTCCGCCCCTGCTCGGTCCGGTACAGCCGCCTCTCCCGGATCTCGGCCAGGGCCAGGCCCACGGCCACAAAGCCCATGAAGTTCTCCCTGATGACCCCTTCCAGTTCGGCGAGGCGCATTTTTTCACGGGCCGACAAGGGATTGTCCACCGGCACGTCACTCCGCATGGCGCTGCTCCTCCTTCCCGGTCCGTCGCTCCTGCTGCCTTCTCTCCCTGGCCACCAGCTCCTTCTGCCGCCGGCGCAGCCTGGCCGCGATCTCTGCCCGTGTCATCCGGATCTCCCTATTTTCCTGTCATCTCCTCGAGAAAGCGCATCCGTTTGCGTTTCTCTGCCCGCGCCTTACGCTCCTGTTCGTCAAATTTCTGGATCTCGGCCCGCAGGGCCTCGGGGCCCGGCATGGCGAACATGTCGCCCTGCTCGGCCAGCAGCCGGATCGGTTCACGGTCCCCGGTCACCTTGCAGAACGCCGGCAGGTATTCCGCCGGAATCCGGTGCCGCTCCTTGGACTCTGCCGTCCAGGAGTCTATGGTCGTCTTGGAGACCTCGTGCCCGAGCAGGTGGCTCATCTCGCCGGCGATCTGGTGCCTCGAGAGCGGACACTGCCTGATCGCCTCCACCAGGGCGAGTCGCAGCCGGTTCGAGATATTCAGCTCTCCCTCGCGCGCCTCGTCGCCCCGTGCCGCGCAGCGCTTGAGCAGGTCGAACAGGCTCGCCTGTCTGCGGTCTATCTTTTTCTTGCGCTTAGACATTGCCTGCCGCCTGTTTTTCCGGTACGTTATCCATATAGCGCTGGCGGAGGGCGTGCTCATGCCGCCTGGCCCGCTACCTGATCTCGTGGCTGATGGCCCGCCGCAGGGCAACCCTGGATTTTCTGCCCCACGTCTCTTCGTAGGAGAGACCAAGGATGGCGGCGACCCCTTCCCGGACCCTGCGGCTCCTGTAGATATAGGTGGTGCCATCCCGCCTGCGGATCGCCCGCCGCTTGATCACCTTCTGGGTGATGTGATAGCCGCAGCCGATCCGCCTGGCCACCTCGGCGATGGTCAGCCCGCGCAGCTCGATGAGTTTCTGGAGATCATTCATTTCTGTCGACCATTGCAGATTGATATGGCTGAAGAGAAGAAGAAAAAGAAAAAGGTGATAACAGGCAACCCGGGCACAAAGATGAAATCAGGGTTGATAATCGGTAAACTCGAAAAACCGCGCAGGCGTGAAAAACCCACGAAAAAGAAAGATTGAAAAATAAAGAGGTCTGGGCAAAGTACAGCAATTTCACCGGTGACCTGTCTGCCAACGCCAGGAATATGGCATATGCGGCCGCAGGCCTTTGCTGGGCATTCAAAATCGATGTCGGGCAGTTCCCGCCGCCGGTTGTCATGGCTCTACGGGCGGTCATAGTCTTCTTCCTTGCGGACATTTTGCAGTATGTCTCCGGCGCCTTGGTTATGAAATTCTGGATAGAGCACCAGGAACAGAAAAAACTCGCTGAGACAGGCTCTATTGAAGGCGAATATGAGCAGCCCAGATGGCTTGATTATCCGCCGTTTACATGCTGGCTGGTGAAAATAACCGCGCTGCTCGTTGCTTACGCATATCTCGGAGCCTATATCTTTCAGTGGGACGTTTTTTCTTCGGGCAAGCCATAGTATGGCTTCGCGCGGGCTGCACAATCGCTTCGGGTACCATCTGGTGACCCCACAAGTATAAAAGCAGGTCATGTATGTCATCCACGGCAGAAACCAGGCGAATCTGAATTGCAATTTATAGGTTCCCCGCCGCTGATAGTATGGAACTACACGGTACGATTTGCGAAAAACGCTCATTTGCCGTCCTTTTATTTTTTTGATCATCCGTTGTCTATCCATGCCTGCAAGATAGATATACGGTAATAAACAAACGTTAATTGTGTCAACAAAAAAAGAAACAAACATTGAAATATCAGGTCGTCTATCCAAGCTTGTTGAAGAGCTCGCCGGGGGGAATGCCACAAGATTTGCTACAAACGCAGGGATAGGTTCAGCCACCTTCCATAATTACTTGAAAGGACGTACGCCAAAAGCCGACACCTTGAGAAACATTTGTGAAACCTATGGCGTAAATCTAAACTGGCTAGTCGTGGGGGTGGGACCAAAATATTTAACTGGTTACGATGATAGTGGCATCCTGGACCCAGACCCAGAAATCGCAGAACTGATGGAAGGTGCCAGGCGGGTACTCAAATCAGGCAACCCGGTAGCATTCGATGCCCTGGAGCGAAACATCAGGTACTTCGATTATGCCATCAGGCAGGAACAGAGGATGGAGGAAATGGAGAGAAGGCTGGCCAGGCTGGAGGAGGAAAAAACAACCTCTAAAACACCCTCAGAAGAGGGACAGTCACCGGACGAAAAGGCAGCTTGATTTACGTGACATTCTAACGCTACATCGTGGCATTTTCTCCGCCAATCGGCGTATACCACCATGTAGTATATTTTCCTGCGGCTTCAAATCACCACGTTGTGGCATTTTTCCTTCTCTTTTTGATATACCACGATGTGGTGAAAATGTTACGACATACGGTTCTTGCTTTAGCATATTCTTGAATAGCGATATATAACAGCTAATACATTGAACTAAAAAAGAAAACGTGAAAGCGGGAACCAGCAAAACATGGTTCCCGCTTTGGTTCCCGCTTTCACGTTGAAAGCGGGAACCAAATAGACCGGCCAGGAGGCCCCCATGAAAACCGTTATCTTCGCAAATGAATACATCGAGGTGGCCCTGGAGCACAGCGATGCCCCTGACGATCCAGATCTGGTGATCGTCCGGGACCCGCATCGGGCCTACGATATGCCGGGAGAGGTCCTCGTCGCGCCAGTCGATATCCCGGACCTCGTCAAAGCCCTCACCACGGCGGCGGCAAGGGCGAAACAGGGGTGATTATTTCTTCAGCTTGGTCTCAAACCTCGTGCGTAAAACAAACAAAATCAGCAAATCGTTATCACCGCCATCATTTTTTTATCCATTTTCACACGATTTCAAATTCACAAACAATTTCAAACCATTCACCAACCATCTCCCAACGATTTAACCCAGCATCATCCAATACACCAAGTCTCAAACCTTGTGACCCCCTACACCAGGGGCCAGGTACCAAGGGCCAGGTGACAGGAGCCGGCGTCCGCCTGCAACAGGGGCTGGCACGGCACCCACCGGCAGTGCTCCGGTTTTATCGCAGGAAATACTCCTGTTCCACGCAGTGGGTTGCGCCGTTGCGGCCCAGGACACTGGAATAGAGGCGGAACCGGTCCACCCGGAAGGCCGGGCTTGTGAACAGACTGTGCTCCTGCAGATAATGACCGACCCTGGATGGGGGTGTCCGGTTCAGGCGGGCCAGGGTGATATGGGGGGAGAACTTCCGCTTTTCCGGTGCCAGCCCGACCCGGACCAGGCCGGATTCGATTCGGTTCCTGAGCCGGAGGAGGTCTTCGTTGTCCCGGATGCCAACCCAGACCACCCGCGGCTTTTTCCTGGGAGGGAAAAAGCCGACGCCGTTGAGCTGCATGGAAAAGGAATGGGCCTCGACCCGGGCCAGGGCATCCCTGACGGCCCGAAAGAGGAGCCCGTCGACCTCGCCGATGAAGCGCAGGGTCAGGTGCAACTGCTCACGTCTGACCCAGCGTGCCCCGGGCAGGCCGCAGGACATGGACACCAGCCGGTCCCGGAGCGTGGCCGGCAGATCGATGGCAACAAAAAGACGCATTGACCGCTCCTTTTGCAACGCGTATGAGAATCTATCCGGTAAGGGGTCACAGCACCCATCCGGAGTCTGCGCTTACCAGCGCGCGCTTCCCTCCTCACGGGATGACCAACCATCGATTTTTTCAACCACAATGATGTAAGCGCTCCCAGCTGCCCGCAGATGATTACGATCGGCCCGGAATTCAGCTCATCCAGTCCAAGCCGATATCGCAGGCAGGGGCGGAATGGGTGAGCCGGCCGACGGAGATGATATCGACCCCGGTCTCGGCGATCTGCCGTACCGTGTCCAGACTGACCCCGCCCGAGGCCTCGAGCCGGGCGCGGCCGGCCGTCATCTCCACGGCCCGGCGCATGGTGGCAACATCCATGTTGTCCAGCAGGATCACCGGGACCCCGCAGTCAAGGCATTCCCGCACCTGCTCCAGGGTGTCGCACTCCACCTCCACGGCCATGGTATGGGGCACCCGGGCGCGGACACGGCACAGGGCCTCGCTGATGGAACCGCAGGCGGCGATGTGGTTGTCCTTGATGAGCACCCCGTCGGCCAGGCTGTAGCGATGGTTGGCGCCGCCGCCGGCCCTGACCGCATACTTTTCCAGCATCCGCAGGCCGGGAGTGGTCTTGCGGGTATCGACGATCCGCACCTCCAGATCCTGCACCCGTTCCACGAAGCGGCGCGTCAGGGTGGCGATGCCACACAGCCGCTGCACCAGGT
>Ga0256840_1000198_pt1 | contig 58141 bp, 56 predicted proteins | sample 355202metaG_FD_185969 | JGI IMG/M metagenome (GOLD analysis project Ga0256840, IMG submission 185969) | Hydrothermal vent microbial communities from Mid Atlantic Ridge, Atlantic Ocean - 355-202 | ecosystem: Environmental > Aquatic > Marine > Hydrothermal vents | place: Atlantic Ocean: Mid...
GGTTGTGGACTTATAATAACGAACGACCTAATATGGGAATTGGTGGTATTACACCAATTCAGAAATTAAAATTAACACAGAGAAAAATATCTACTACTGATCTCCATTAAAAATGGGGGGATTACCGACCAAAATTGCTTATTAATGATGGTGGCGTGGAATGGCTGTATAAGTTTAGCTTGAAAAATGATCCTATCGATATCGTTGCCGCTGAGTGGGCAGCACTTGAGATTGCTTATCAGGCTGGATTAGATGTGGTTGAACATGAAGTAACTACCTTGGCTGGACAAAAATGTTTAAGGGTTAAACGGTTTGATGTAAGCTCTGATGGTGGACGATATTACACATTGACGTTAAATAGTTTATTGAAAGACAAGGAAACACAAGAAGACCCACACCAAGGCAGCTATGAGGATATTGCTCGCTGCTTGAGGTATCACAGTGACAAACCGGTTGATGACTGCTATCAATTATTAGGTCAGCTTCTCATTAATAGTGAGTTGAAAAATGTAGATGATCATCTGCGAAACTTTTCAGTACTTAATGACGGCCGAGGATGGCGATTATCACCTGCTTATGACATTGTGTCAGATCCATCAATAGGGAACTATCATCAGCTAATGCTTGCTCGGTCTGAAATTCTTCCTAAATTAGACCAGGCTGAAAAAGCAGTCAAGGCATTAGGCGTAAATAAAGTGGATGCAAAAATACTGGTAGAGCGAATACGTGCTGCACTTGAAAATTGGAATGACCTATTAGCAGAAGCAGGTGCTAGTGAGCGGGATATCGAGCAGTTAAGTCGTAGAAGTTAAGATAAGCTTTCAATTTTCTTTCTACCTAGAAGATTAGTCGGGAGGAAAAATAAATACGTTATTGCAATGGCTTGTTATTTTCCCGTTTCAAGATCGATTGGTACACAGAATTGGTACACAGTAACCACTGAAAGCCGCCACATAAAGAATGTTTGTATATTGCCCATGCAAACGAAAAGTACTTTTATCTGTTTCATAATGCTCCAATCAATTTAAAACTGCTCTACATATAAGAAATCGTAGCCAAACCAGATAAATATGCTACATAAAACTAAGGTCACTAGCATAGCAGGTAAGCCTTTTCGCAACCAAAGTCCGGGTGTTATTGCATAGTCCGGATTGCCCGTCTCTCTAGCCAAGCGTTCTGAAATAGTAACGATATATACATTTGCTGTCGAGCCTATATGAGATCCATTACCTCCCATACCAACGCCCATCGCCAACGCCCACCACAGCACACTTACATTTATACCTTGTAGTTGCAGGCCAGCCAATACTGGGATCATGGCCGCGGTAAAAGGAATATTATCGATTAATGCTGAAAATATTGCAGCAATCCAAAGCAAAGCAAGTGCTGCGAGCATTGGGTTGGCAAGAATGAGAGGTTTAAATTGCTCACCGATAAGCTCAAGCAAGCCTGTTTGTTCTACACCGCCAATTACAATAAATAGCGAGATAAAGAACATAAGCAAAGGTGTTTCAATATGCATGGTGGCATGTTCGAGTTCAATTTCTTTTGATAGAAAAATAAGTAACGTTAAACCGGCCGCAGCCACTAACCAAGGTGCCCATCCGATGTGATGATGAATGATAAATAATCCCACCATCATTGCCATTACACCAAGTGACTTATACCAGAGTGCTTTATTTTTATATTCAGTTACATGATCAAATTCATGTTCAATCTTTGACGCCAGTTCTTTTTTGAACAGCCATTTAAGTGCAACTAAAATACCTAACCATGCAAATAATACTGGCAAGCTCATATGAATAAAAAAAGTATTAAAGTCGATTCCTGCCGCTGAACCAATCATTAAGTTAGGTGGATCGCCGACTAGAGTAGCCACACCACCGGTATCTGAAAGCAAGGCTGCGGCAAGGAGATAAGGGACGGGAGATACGCCCATTGATCTGGCTATCATAATAATTAGGGGGCCGAAAATAATAACTGTAGTCACGTTATCAAGCAATAAAGAGATAACGGTAACGGCCGTTCCCAACAACACCATTAGGGTGAATTGTGATTTGCTACCTAATTTAGCCAGATATTGAGCTAAATGGTCGAACCCCCCTGTACTGATCATGATGGAGATGATGATCATCATAATGGCTAGCAAGAATACAACATTCCAGTCAATGGCTTGTAATGCCAATTCAGGCGAGTAAAAGCCTAATATTTGGCCCGCAATAATAATTGCACCTGCACCAGCCATAGCAAATTTTGCCCGTTCGATACCATGATATGTTTCGGTGAAAATACCTGCAAAAGTAATAAAAAGAATGATGGCGGATACCAACATAGGAGTTGTTAATTCAATCATGGAGGTTGTTCTCGACTGCTAGATAGAGGAAAAGCGCGGTATTATAACGTATAGTTCGGCGGCTTATCTATCTGAATATTTCTTAAGAAACTACAATAATACTTGGCGTGTTTGAGCGTGAAAATCATGTATTTTTTGTTCGATTCTACTATCAATCATCTGCTCTGGTTTTTGTCCATGAGGGCATAACATGCTGGGGGTTGTTCCATATAATCGACAGATAAGAGGGCGATCATCATAAACTTCGCAGCCATTTTCACCTAAGTATGGACAGCTTAAATCTGCTAATGCAATAGCATGTTCTGCTTCACTTTTAATCGGTAATTGGGCAACTTCTTCAGATGAAGCCGTAACAGGACCACAGCAATCATGACAACCAGGTGTGCAAGAAAATGCTGGGATTTGTTCACGGAAAAAATGAATTTTAAATTCGTTCATGGTCATATATACCCATGATACTTCAATCTGCACGTTTCAGTGGGATTAAAAATATTTTAGGCAAGGCTTTGATTGCCGATAATGGTATATCTCTTATCAAAATCAATAACGCCGCATAAAGCATTTTTAAACCCATCGAAGAAGCGCTTGAGCCATCCCACTTCGTCGTTTCATCTATTTGCAAGGGACAAAAAATTGCTCCTGCATTTTTTGCATACACTCCATCCATGGAGATAAACAACCATTGCAGCATAGATGCGCCTAGAATTGGAATGGCTCAAGCACTCTGAATCATGCAGATTGAAGTAACATGGGTATAGTTAATTAATCTCAGCAAGTAATTGATCGATCATATTTTCAGATTGGCTCAAATAGCCGCCACCGAATAAATTTAGATGATTAATAATATGATAAAGGTTATATAGGGTTTTGCGTAGTTTATAACCCACATCGAGAGGATATTCTGTTTGGTAAGCAGAGTAAAAATCATTACCAAAGCCACCAAATAGTTCAGTCATCGCAATATCTGCTTCACGATCACCATAATAACAAGCGGGATCAAAGATGACAGGATTACCTTGTGGATCAGCTGCGGCATTACCACTCCATAAATCACCGTGTAATAAAGCAGGTTCGGGTGAATAATTATCAAAAAACTGGGGTAATTTTTCAATAAGCTGTTGCCCATGGTCTTGTAGCCGTCCAGCAAAGCCATTTTTAGCTGCAAATTTTAACTGTTGTGCTAAACGTTGTTGCTGCCAGAAGCTTATCCAATCGTGGTTTATGTCATTGTGCTGAGGTGTGCTTCCAATCGTATTTTCAATATGCCAACCAAAAAAAGGTTGCACATGACGATGAAGCTGCGCAAGTTGGGTGCCTAATAATTGACTCGCCTGACCACGCAAACTGGCAAGCTCAATATATTCTAATACGATATAACTATGGCCATCAGCTTGACCAAAACAGATAACTTCAGGAATACGCACACACTTTAATGCCCGCATTTCTTCTAAACCACGTGCTTCGGCTTCAAACATATCAACAAGATGTGCTTGATTTAGCTTGATAAAATAATGGTAATTATTTGCGCTCAACTGATAAGCGGTATTAATACTGCCACCACCTACTGGTTTTAGTTGATAATCATTAAGCTTATGACCTGTTATATTTTCAATATTATTTATTATTTCATTTAGATTTGTCATAAATGATACCTTGGCGATGTCTAATGTGTACATGGTATGCTGACTATACCCGTGACCATTTAATCTGCAGATTTATAGCACTCATACTGGATGCGCTAGCTACGTTATAATAGTGAGCAATAGAATACTATTACATCACTATTATGCCTTGCCAGCCCATCCATTATGCGCACTAAAAAACCGCAGATTAAATGATAACGGGTATATACAGTTTTGCCAACAGGCATAAAGGAGATATCGTAATGACACAGCCATTAAATGACAAGCAGCGCGTTGCTCACGAGGCAGTAAATATGATCCATGACGGAATGGTGGTGGGTCTAGGGACTGGCTCAACTGCAAATTATTTCATCAATGAGTTGGCGAGACGATGTGTTGAAGGCTTAAAGATAAAAACAGTAGCAAGTTCAATAATCAGCTCAAACAGAGCACAACATATGGGACTTGAGATTGTTTCAATGGAGCATCTTAGCCATATTGATGTGTATGTGGATGGTGCCGATGAAGTGAGTCCTAGCATGGCATTATTAAAAGGCCGAGGTTCTGATTTAGTAAGAGAAAAGCTTTTGGCTAATGCCAGCAATCAATTTCTAGTGCTAGTGGATAATTCAAAGTTGGTAGAACGTATCGGGCAGAATTATCCAATACCGATTGAAGTTGCCCCCTTTTCATGGGAATTGGTGCTTGCCAGTTTAATTAAAATGGGTGGAAAAGGCGGGCTGCGTCCAAATGGTGATGGATTGGCCGTTACATCTCATGGCAGTTTGGTTTTAGATATGACCTTTGATCCATCAATTGATAGTCAGAGCTTGAATGATATGCTTAATAGTGTTCCCGGCGTAGTGGAACACGGTATTTTTGAGCAATTAGCGACCGCAATTTTAATTGGCGAAAATGAGCAGGTTACTCAGATCACTTAAGCGGCTACACCTCCGTTATTCCGGTAGATTTTAGAAAATAAACTCCGTTCGCCCTGAGCTTGTCGAAGGGTAGCAAGGCTTGCAGATGGTTCGACAAGCCACCATGAACGGTGAAGAAATAATCGGCATTTTGAAGTATTACGGGTATATACCCGTAATCATTCCTAGAACAATACCGCCAACCGCAGTGTAACAACGCCATCATCCCCGAGATCTTTTATCAGGGATCTAGTCGCTTTTAAAGCTGCTCTAAAATAGTCTCTGCTTTAGAAACACCAAACTCACCAGAACCTTCAACACCAAGATACGTCACCACACCGTTATCGACAATCATGCCAAAACGAAAACAGCGAATGCCCATGCCACCGGCAGTTAAATCGCGATCTAAGCCTAATGCTTTTGTGAGTTCAGCACTGCCATCGGCCATCATCCTAACTTTACCAGCGGCATTGTTAGCCTTTCCCCATTCGGCCATTACAAACACATCATTAACAGCCATACACCAAATTTCATCAGCACCAGCGGCCTTAATTTGATCGGCAAGTGCAACATAGCCGGGTAAATGTTGTGCTGAACATAGCGGGGTAAACGCGCCGGGCACACCAAAAATTGCAATTTTCTTACCGCTAGTAGCTTCAGCTAGGTCAAATGCTTGTGGGTTTATCGGGCAACCATTTTCTGGGTCAAACTCAGTGGCTTCGGTTAATTTTCCTGCGGGTAGACGTTGTCCAACTTCGATAGTCATAATGGTTCCTTTGTTGTTAATTGCGTGACTGACAGCATAATCTAAAATGCGACAGATAAAAACATTAACAATTTAATGGTTTTATCTAAAGATCTAAATGGTTATGATGAATATTCTTGTAATGATTGAATTTGTAAAGTTCATTTCTCCGTCACTCCAGCATGTTTTAAGTCGGAGTCTAGATTATGCGGAGAGCACTGCTAAGCAGAAGCGTTTATTTACAAATTGAATGATCACAGATACTCATAAAATTATTGGGATTGGGACAATGACAAATACTATTTTACGCTGGGGAATTCTTGGCGCAGCGCGTGTTAATGAACGGCTATTGCCAGCAATAGTTGAGGCTGAAAATGCCAAATTGGTCGCCATTGCCAGCCGCCGTGCAGGTGCGGCAGCAGAAACGTTAGTGAAATATGCGCCACAACAAGCTAATGTATTAACACTCGATGATCCCGAAGCATTATTAACTCACCCAGATATTGACGCTATCTATTTGCCAATGGCAAATGAAGAGCATACCGAATGGGCGCTTAAAGCCATCGCCAATGGCAAACATGTATTGATTGAAAAACCAATGGCATTAGTTGTTGAAGAAATTGATGCTATTGCAGCCGCGGCTGAGAAACACAATGTAACGGTAATGGAAGGCTTTATGTATCGCTTTCATCCGCAACACCAGTTTGTCCGAGATTTGATCGCTTCAGGAAAAATAGGTGAAGTACGCACCGTTAAAACCAGCTTTGCATTCCCCATGAAACCGGCACGTATGTATCGAATAACACGCGATATGGCACACGGCGGCGGAGCGATGTGGGATATTGGCCCTTATGCCATCCACACAGCACGCATGTGGTTTGATAATGATCCGATTGCCGTCACCGCAATGGCAAAACTCAATGAACATGGTGCAGACACCAGCTTAAGCGGCATTTTAGACTTTGACGATGGCCGCTATGCCCATTTTGAAATGAGCTTTGAACACGCACGCCGATCAGAATATGAAATCATAGGCACATTAGGCGGCGTAAAATGCGACACCGTCTGGCAAAACCCAGATGATGCGCCCGTGATTAACTGGTGGACAGACGCAGGTGATCAACACCAAGAAAAATTACCAATAGCGAATCATTTTGTGGAAGAAATTAAGCACTTTAGTGATTGTGTATTAAATGGCAAAAAGCCTGATTTATCGATGGCTGACGCAAAGGCTAACTGCAAGACGATTGTGGCGGCATTAGAATCGGTTACTGAAACCAAAAGAGTAATTATTGCCTAAAGGGTGATTTTGGATGAGACTGTCTATTAATGGCTCAGCTAGTCTGGATTAAATTTATAAGCATCGTAATCTTGTTTGACAGCCTCTAAATCAACATTGCTTTTTATAGTAAATAGTCCAATGGTATTGGTTCTATCTAAAATATCAAGATACTTTAACACCACGTGATAGTGTTCTCTATTCCAAAAGTCATGGATTAATAATTCAAAATTATTATTTGTATGGCATTCTAATATTATTTTTAAAGTGCATGCGACTCTAAATCTCCCATCGACCAATGCTAGGTTTATAATTTTACTATCAATATTTTGGAAAATACTTGATGAGTAATTAGGAAAAAGGTGTTTATTATCATTAGATTCAGGGTAGCCCCATTCGCGAGTAGGACCTATATCTACAGGGAATATAAACAATTTTTTATTGTTGAAATACCTTAGAATCATATATTTTCGCATACAGTGTATCCACTCAGGACTTGACTCAACAGAATATATTTTTGCTTTTGATTTCTGAAGTGTTCGCAGAGAACTACCACCCAAACCAAATTCGAGATAATTAGTTGCTTTTTTTATGGCTCTGTCAAAAATAACCTTTTCGTTCTTAGACATAATAAAGGGATAAAAAATTGGGTATGGTGACAATAGATCTAATCTTCTTATTAAGTTCTTTACTTTTGCTATTAAATTCAATACAACTTCCTTTTCCTGACATTTAAGGTTAAGAATCATGAGTTTTAGTCTGTGAGTTGAGTATACAAGAAACTGGAAATATATAAAATAACTAAAATAAGGGGTACTGAATTTTAATCATTTTTCAAATACAAAGTGCTTTTGTTCAGCTTGTTTTCTGATAGCGCCTGTTAAGGCATCACTCATGCTAGGTGCGGCGGCAACTTGTTCACGCTGTTTCTCGGCAACATAGCTCTCTCTTGATTTACTCAGCTGTGATATTTGTTGTTTGATCGTTTTACGTTCAGTTGCCTTGGCATCAACATAGTCTTTTTTCTGTTGATCGGTCATGGTTTTCATCGGCTCAGGTAGTGATGCTTGGTCCATATCGGCTAAAGCCGCTTCGTCCACTTCACCTTCTTCCATGGCATCGACTAGATCCCAGCTTTTATTATTATAAAAAGAAGAGATTTTAGAAGCGGCTCTTTTAGCCAATAGCCCTGCTGAGATAGTGCTACTATTTTTATCTTGTTCTTGTTGACGTGATTTACTTTTTTCGCCCTCGCTTCCATAGGCGATATAGGTTTCGTTCAGCTTTATATTCAGTGCGGCAATTTCTTGATCTTGTGGTGCATCAATATGAACCACTTGGATATTACTATCAATGCTCATATAGTTGCCACCGGTGAGTACGGCGGCAGATTGCCAACCGCTATTTATACCTTCTTGATGATCACCGGCATGAATAGTATTCACTGATATGCCGTGTTTTTTTGCCAGTTCAATGGCGCGTTGATAATTGACCGGGCCTTGGGTAAACGGTTCGTTGCCAGCAATAAAGATGGTTTTAATATTATTGTCAGAACTACTCCACTGCAAGTCATTAACCGCTGTTTTGATGGCATAACCACAATATTCTTCACCACCATTGGTTGTGAGTGAAAATAAACCTTCAGACACTTTATCTAATTCGCGAGTGAAGCTGCTAAGTTGGCGAACATAACCATCGCTTGCTGAATTACCATCATTACCATATTCAAATAAGGCGACTTCAAGAATAGGTGTGAGGCCATTTTGTTTGGCGGTTGAAAACTCATTGACCACTTGCCAAATTTGATTGCGAGTTTGGTCGATTAGGCCATCCATACTGCCACTGGTATCAAGCAATATCGCTAATTGAATCTTGGGCTGGTGGATAGGGGCGGGTGCGATTACTTCAGTGTCGTGTGTATATTGTGGCGCTTCTCGGGCGAGCACTGAATTTGATAAAGATAATAGCAATGAATATGAAATGGCGACGGTGAGTGTACGACGAATAAAATGATTTGATTTAATGGTTTGCATGGTGGATCTCCTGTGGTTTAAATAACTTAGGAGTAGCTTACGCAATAGCCAAGCAAACTATTAGACACAAAAAGGTAAATAATCGATGGCAATTATTTACATTAAATTTACATATATACCCATAGTCATTCAAGCTGCGGTTTTTATACTCCGTCATCCTCGAGATCTTTTATCGGGGATCTATTTCATAAACTAGAGATTCCGGCTAAAAACCTGCCGGAATGACGACGAGGAATGCTTGTGGAGTGACGGAGAAATTTGCAGATTGAAGTATCACAGATATATACCCGTGATCACCGCTATGCGGTATGAGGCCGGATGGTTAATAAACTGAAAAAGACCATGCACCAAGGGCTAACAAAAAAACAGTTGACCTCTGGCTTTGGTTTCTCTATATTTTCTTCTCAATATGTTCTCATTAAAGGTGCAAGGGGAAATTACATGCTTACAGATCGGCAACAAGATACTTATAACTTCATTGTTGAATACTTCGAAGAACATGATCGTGCTCCGCTTCTATCTGAGGTGGCTCATGGCATTGGCCTGTCATCACAAGGCTCAGTTCATAATTATATTCAAGCATTAGTTAATGAAGGTTTGCTTGAACGCATTATTGGGCGATCACGCGGTTTGAGATTAGTGGAGCAGGGCGTGGATTTAGAAACGGTATCGGTCGTATTACCTGTTATGGGAAAAGTGGCTGCGGGCCGGTTAATTGAAGCGGTGGCGGATGAATCGGAAATCGATTTGGGTGAAATGTTTTCAGGGAAAGATCGTTTTGTTTTAAAGGTAAATGGTGATTCGATGATCGACAAATCAATTATGGATGGTGATTATGTTGTCATTCAGTCGCAACAAACAGCCCTTCATGGCGATATCGTTGTGGCGTTAGTAGATGGCTATGATGCAACATTAAAAACACTGTTACTCAATGATAATGAAACGGTTACCTTAATGCCGGCTAATGCTAATTATGAACCTATTACACTAGATGCTAAACGAGTAGCAATTCAAGGTGTGGTGGTTGGCCAACTTCGTACCTATCCTTAGTTTGTGAGCCAAATGGAACAATGCTGGCCAAAAGTCATTATCTTGGTCGATATGAATTGTTTTTTCGCTGCAATTGAACAACAAGATAATCCATTTTGGCGTAATAGACCTGTAGCTGTTACCAATGGTATTCAAGGCTCAACGATCATCACATCGAGCTATGAGGCCAGAAGTTATGGTGTTAAGACTGGAATGCGCTTAAAAGAAGCTCGACAGCTCTGCCCTGAACTTATTCAAGCCCCTTCACGGCCTTATCGTTATGCTGAAATATCTACCAATATTATGGCTGCGCTACAGGGTATTACTCCTGATTTAGAAGTTTATTCAGTTGATGAAGCTTTTCTTGATGTAACAAATTGCCAGTCACTCTTTGGGACACCATTAGAGATTGCCAAATTAGTTAAAAAGACAGTTAGTGATGTATCTGGTTTAAGCTGTTCAGTCGGGGTGAGTGGCGATAAAACAACGGCTAAATATGCTGCTAAATTTGATAAGCCTGATGGGCTTACCCAAATATTGCCGTGGCAAGCTGAACAAATACTCTCTCCACTTCATGTTACTGAAATTAGTGGTATCAACACAGGTATTGCAGCATTCTTAAAAGACTATGGTGTTATTAATTGTGGTGATATGAAGAATATACCGATCAGTGTTCTGGCAAAGCGCTTCGGTAATGTTGGTCGACGCATCTGGCTAATGGCACAAGGCAAAGACCCAGAACCTGTTCAAACGAAAGTAAAGCTTCCCAAAACAATCGGTCATGGCAAGGTGATGCCGCCGCAAACAAAAGATCTCACAACGATTCTCACTTATCTTCAGCATATGAGTGAAAAGGTGGTGGCTAGATTAAGAAAGCACCACTATAAAGCGAGTCATTTTTATTTGGGTCTTAAGACCGAGCAGGGCTGGCTACATAGCAAAGTTAAACTAGCGAATGCTATTGATGATGGACATGTATTATTTGCTAAGTGTAGGCAGTTTATTCTGAATAACTGGCAAGGCGAAGGTGTTTGGCAAGTGCAAGTTACCGCTTTAAATCCTCACACTGAACAGCAGATAAGTTTATTTGAAGAATCTCGACATGATAATAGACGAGAGCAACTTAATAATGCGGTTGATAAGATCAATCAGCGTTATGGTGAATTTACTGTTGCACCTTCACGATTAATAGATCGCTCAACAATGCCTAATGTTATTGCACCTGCGTGGAAGCCGTTTGGGCATCGAAAAACAATATAATGAGACTTTTTCACAATGTGTGATGGTGTCTACTTTGAATATCAGGGTAATATTCTTCGCATGTATTTTCCTAACTCGAAAGCAATGCTACCTGTGCAAAAGAAAGACGGTAGTTTAATCCTAATGCCATGGGGTAGAAGACAGAAACAATCAGGATTATTGCCAATGGGCGGCTGGGCACGACTAGATTCAATTTATAGCGGGCGGTGGGATAAATATTTCCCTAAGCCACTCAAAATACCTGCCCTTAGTTTTATGGAAAAAGACTTTGAAGGTCAAAGTCATTGGTATGATTTAAATAAAGGCCAATACTTGCAAGGGTTGTTAGCTAGAGAAAACAATGAGCAACGTATTTATATTGTTACCATTGAACCTGAACTTGAAGATGCCAATATTCACAGCAGATGGCCGCGTGTAATTCAAAATGGAGAGCAGTCTAAGTGAAGTAGCATGGGTATATAAATAAAAAGCCCCAGCACTTTTCAGTACTGGGGCTTTTTGAATCTGTTGGCTCCTCGACCTGGACTCGAACCAGGGACCTGCGGATTAACAGTCCGATGCTCTACCAACTGAGCTATCGAGGAACAGAAAGATGGCTATGATAGAGATTTGACCTTATTTGGTCAAGCTTTATCCTCTAATTTATGAAATAAAATCTGCAATGCGGTCTAATGCATTTTCAAGGTTTTCTTCACTGGTCGCGATTGATAGGCGAATATAATTTTTCATTCCAAACGCCGTGCCCGGAATAATCGCCACACCTTTATCAACTAATAGGGCTTCAGCGAAATCAAGATCATCATTTAGCTTAGGCATTCGCGCTAAGATCTTAGATATATCGGGGAACACATAGAATGTACCATCACTGTGAAGCGATTCCATACCATCCATTGCATTCAGTCTTTTGACTACCATATCGTGGCGTTTCTTAAATTCAGCGAGCATGGTTTGAATACATTGTTGATCGCCATTTAATGCTTCTACCGCTGCCGCTTGCGAAACCGATGCGGGGTTTGATGTGCTTTGACCTTGAATTTTTTTCATTGCCGCGATTAATTTAGCGGGGCCTGCGGCATAACCAATGCGCCAACCTGTCATGGCATAGGCTTTTGATACGCCATTTAATACCATAGTGCGATCATATAAATCAGGGCAGGCAGTCACGATATTATGAAAGCCACCCTCAGCCCATAAAATATGTTCATACATATCATCGGTGGCGATTAAGATATTGGGATATTTGCGTAATACTTCACCTAGTGCGGCAAGTTCTGCTTCTGTATAAGCCATGCCTGATGGATTAGACGGGCTATTAATCACAAAAAGACGTGTTTTATCGGTGATGGCGGCTTCAAGTTGCTCAGCTGTGATTTTAAAACGCTGATCTTGACCTGCTTCGATAATCACCGGTGTGCCGTTAGCTAATAGCACCATATCTGGGTAAGAAACCCAATATGGAGCAGGAATAATGACTTCGTCACCTTCATCTAGCAGTGCTTGAGTTAGATTGAAGAAGCTTTGTTTTCCACCCACTGAAACGAGGATCTGATTCATTTCGTATTCAAGGCCATTATCACGTGATAATTTATCAATAACAGCTTGTTTCAATACAACAGTGCCATCAACTGCGGTGTATTTGGTATCGCCATTATTAATAGCGGTAATGGCGGCTTGTTTAATATGCTCTGGCGTATCAAAATCAGGTTCGCCTACACCGAGGGCAATAATGCTTTTGCCTGCCGCTTTCATTTCGGCAGCACGAGCAGTAATTGCGAGAGTAGGGGAAGGTTTAATGCTTTGAACGCGTTGTGAAAGAGTGATGTCCACGTTGTTTCCTTATTACAGATAAGTTATTAAATTAATCGTATGTCGGTTAATATACGCCAATCATAAAAAATGCAGAAGAGTATGACCAAACAATTTGAACTGATCAGCGACTTTGAACCGGCAGGCGATCAACCCACTGCGATTAAAGCCTTAGTTGAAGGCCTAGAAAATGGTGAGATGTGGCAGACATTATTGGGCGTGACGGGCTCGGGTAAAACCTTCACTATCGCCAATGTTGCGCAACAATTACAACGGCCGATGATGGTGATGGCGCCGAATAAAACACTTGCAGCGCAGTTATATAGTGAGATGAAAGATTTTTTCCCCAATAATTCGGTGGAATATTTCGTTTCTTACTACGATTATTATCAACCCGAAGCTTATGTGCCATCGTCGGATACCTTTATCGATAAAGATGCGTCAGTGAATGAGCAAATCGAACAAATGCGCCTTTCTGCTACTAAAGCGATGTTAGAACGACGCGATGCAATTATTGTATCGAGCGTGTCGTGTATTTATGGTTTGGGTGATAAAGATTCTTATCTTGAGATGGTGTTACATCTAGTCGTCGGCAATACGATTAACCAGCGCGATATGTTAAAGCGGCTAACTGAACTGCAATATAAACGTAATGATGTCGAGCTACATCGTGGTACGTATCGTGTGCGCGGTGAAGTGATTGATATTTTCCCTGCTGAATCTGAGCGTGATGCAGTGCGGGTGGAATTATTTGATGATGAGATTGAGCAGATCCGTTATTTTGATCCGCTTACCGGTGAAATTATTCAGCGTGTTAGCCGGATTACTATTTATCCTAAAACGCATTATGTTACCCCGCGCGATCAGTTGTTGTCAGCGGTAGATAAAATTAAAGAAGAGCTACGATTGCGGCTAAAAATGCTCAATGATGATAACAAATTAGTAGAAGCACAACGCTTAGAACAACGTACACGATTTGATATCGAAATGATTATGGAATTAGGTTATTGCAATGGCATAGAAAACTATTCCCGTCACTTATCTGATCGCGGTGAAGGCGAGGCGCCACCGACCTTATTTGATTATTTACCTGATGATGCCATTTTAGTATTAGATGAAAGCCATGTCATGGTGCCACAAATTGGCGCAATGTATAAAGGTGATCGCTCACGCAAAGAAACCTTGGTCAATTACGGTTTTCGATTGCCTTCTGCTTTAGATAATCGGCCACTTAAATTTGAAGAATGGGAAAAACTGGCACCACAAACTATTTTTGTTTCAGCTACGCCAGCCCAATATGAAGCCGATCATTCAAGTAATATTGTTGAGCAAGTAGTTCGCCCAACGGGATTAATCGATCCAGAGATTGAAATCCGACCTGTAGCGACACAGGTGGATGATTTACTTTCCGAAGTAAATAAACGCTCAGTTATTAATGAACGGGTATTGGTCACAACATTAACCAAACGCATGTCAGAAGATTTAACCGATTATTTAGCGGAACATGGCGTGAAAGTACGCTATTTACATTCTGATATTGATACCGTCGAGAGAATGGAGATTTTGCGTGATTTACGCTTAGGCGTCTTTGATGTATTGATCGGCATTAACTTATTACGTGAAGGATTAGATATTCCCGAAGTGTCGCTGGTGGCTATTTTAGATGCTGATAAAGAGGGTTTTTTACGATCAGAACGTTCATTGATTCAAACTATAGGCCGCGCCGCGCGAAATTTGAATGGTCGAGCTATTCTTTACGCCGATAAGATCACTGGTTCAATGCAGCGAGCAATAGCCGAAACAGATCGCCGTCGTGAAAAACAACAAGCGTATAACAAAGAGCATGGCATCACGCCGACAGGTATTAAAAAAGCCATTCGTGATAGTTTAGATGATAAACAAGAGCAAGCCCAAAATGATAGAAAATACATTAATCAAGTAGCCGAAGAAAAGGCTAAATATGCAGCGCTATCGCCAAAACAACTCGCTAAACGATTGCAACAAATGGAAAATGCCATGTATCGTCATGCACAGAACCTAGAATTTGAAGAAGCTGGGAAAATGCGTGATGAGATGGAACGTGTTCGAGCTCTCACATTAAAATAGTAAACTGAAAGTGTATTTATAAAAGGAAAGATTATGACACCATTACGACTGGCGATACTAAGCGTCATTATAGGTCTTCTTCCAATAATTCCAGCGATATTAGCTGGTATTATGGCTTCAATCTGTGGCTGTGAAATCTCCGATGCGGGTGTTACTGGAAAGTGTATCTTTTTTGGTAAAGATATAAGCCGCACACTCTATTCAATGACTGTATACGCTTGGTTTGGCATGATTACCGTGCCTCTTGCATTCATGGGGCTAGTGGCTAGTGGAATATGGGCTCTTCTTAAGTGATGTTCAGCACTTAAATTATCGGGCATTACTTCGTCTTTTTTCGTTTGAACATGCCTTTTATCCGCCGCTTAGTCTTTTGTTTCCAGTCGTAGTTTCTGAGAGGTTTTGACCAACCAGAATCAAATTCTTGACCGTATGCTTTAAAATAGGTATGCATAAATTCTTTACGGTTTGGCCAATCTAGTTTGTAACAAAGGCGGCATAAATCAATAAGGCGCATTTTCTGTGTAATTTTTTTGCCTTTTATTGGGTAGACAGTAGCGCGGCCGATATCAATGGCCGTTACCTCAATTTGGTTTTGTTGCGTTTTTGTCATCAACAAATTACCGCCCGATAAATCATTATGAATAATTCTGCGGTTATGCATTTTGCAGGTGTATTTTGCTAAAGCTTTAAAAACAGCCTGTTTGCTAAAACCAGAATAGTGTTGCTCGCCTTGGGCAAATGCAGTAAAGGCATCACGTGCCGAAAAAGCGTCATGTACAAATTCGCAAACATAATAATTATGGCGGGTAGCCGCATTTTCTGTGTGTTCAAAATAGGCGATAGGCATAGGGCTATTGACACCGCGGCGAATCATTTCAGATGCATTATTCCAGTGGCGCTCACCTTTGCTGGCTTTAAAGTGATAACTTAGTTTTCTTATTCCTGTTGCACGGTTTTCTTTAATTACAATTGTTTCAGTTGGGTTGACGGGGTTTTTTACACTCCATACTTTATTACGTTGATCACGATGTACACCGAGTTGAGGCAGGTCTAATAAACGATCGGGTAGCATATGATTGATTTTTTCTGTAGCGGACTCTCCTTGTTTAATGGCTACAGCACCATTCCATTCTCGCGTGTGATGCGAAATATATTCAACATTATTAATAGATGCAAATATGGGCGTTGTAGGCACATCTAATGTCTCTATTTGTAATGCTGATAAGTGAAGTTGTTGTGGTGAATCAAACAGAATGAAAACGGGGCTTTCGCTTAGACAAATTGGCGATGGGTTCAATTTGTTGCCAACTGTATCAATAAAACGTGCCGAATCTAATTGTTTGGATGAATAAATCGAATCCAGTGACAGAGTATAACGATCTCTAAGCCAAGCAATATGTAACTCAGAGTCATTCTCATAACTAAAAACAAAATGATGAATACCGTTGTCGCCATTCACCGCTTGTATACAGTCAGTAGCTGATAATTGTTTTATAGTATTGGCTAAGGCATGAAATGCTGGGCGCGTTTTTAGGTTTTCATATTTTCCGCGAACAGATTTATAAAAACTAACATTATCAATATCGGGGTAGTCCGTTGCGCCATCATCAATAATGCCATCACGGCTACATATAAGAGGGCCCCAATAAACTTGATCTAAGGCATGGCTTGCTGCAGTGATCACTAAATAGCGTACCAAATAATCTGCCTTTTTAGTTTCAGGTGTATCGGAGAACCGAGCTAAACGCTTGCTGGTCCAATCAGTATAGGTACATACCGTGTGACGGCAACCATATTGCTCACTAAGCTCATTGTAAATACGTGCCTTTTTGACTAAATTAAGTTTGAATTTATTTGCAAATAGGCGACCGAAAACACGATGGTCATAGGCCTCAGGTTCAATGACGCGTTCAACAAATAAATTATCAGTATGCGTGCAAGGTGTGGAGCCATGTTGCTGCATATCAGCAAGCAAGGCAATATTACTAACAGGTTCAAAATCAGACACATTTGGCCCTGCCAACAGGTGATCAGCATCTTCAAATTGTGTGTATGCAATGTTCCATGCACTTAGATAACTGTTTAAATTAAAGCCTGACCATTTACTACGGTTAGGCGTTGCTCCAATTTCAAAACAAACAATTTTTTTACCGTACTCCTCGTTTACGCGAGTAATAAACTCTTGCCAACGCTGTTGTGCCGCCTCGTCACTAGCTAATAATGCCGCATCTTCTTTCGGCGGTAGCAAGTCGAGCATGACTAAATATTTCTCAGCTAAAATTCGCTTTAATAAGCGTTCGGCATCACCACCAAAAGAATCATAGGTAAAATCCATACGTATGTGTTTTAGCTGTAATTCTTTTAAACGTTCGATGGTGTAATCATCAAACCGTGGATCAGGAGAGGGCGCTATATTGATGCCAAAAAAGTCAGCAGAGACATGGGCACCAGCAGAAAGTGATGGTGAAATATTAAACCAGAAACGTGTTCTAATAATGGTTGCTAGTGTTTCTTTTATAGTGAGGAGTATCAAGGAGCGAGATTTCAAAGTGATACCTGTATTGTTGTAATAGAGAAAAATTATAACATGATAGAATATGCGATTTGATAGTAACGTAAAGGAAGGGATTTCATGAAATTTAAAATCATCATAACGGCAATACTCTTATTTTTATCGGCATCATTGTTTGCAGAAGCTGAAACAGAAATAACGGCGGAAGAAAAAGAATATTACGCATGGGCAGAAGAAATTTGGAATTCGCTGGATAGACAAACGGGTACGATTAATATACCAGGCGCAGGCGCTACATTAAATGTACCCGAAAACTATTATTACTTGAATGCTAAAGATGCTGAAAAAGTATTGGTCGATGTTTGGGGGAATCCACCTAGTGAATATACGCTAGGCATGCTGTTTCCCAGTGAAATGACACCATTTGATGATGATTCATGGGCGGTAACCGTTGAATATGAAGAAGATGGTTACGTTTCTGACGATGATGCTGATGAAATTGATTATGCTGAGTTATTGGGACAACTTAAAGATGAAACCGAAGAATCGAATCAGTGGCGAGCAGAGCAGGGCTATGAGCCTATTGAATTAGTTGGTTGGGCTGCAACCCCCTATTACGATGAACAGGCACATAAACTTTATTGGGCAAAAGAAATTAAGTTTGGTGAGCAAGATGTAAATACATTGAACTACAATATTCGAGTGTTAGGACGCAAAGGCGTACTAGTGTTGAATTTTATTGCAGGAATCGATCAAAAAGCCATAATTGATCAAGAACTTGATACGGTTTTAGCAATGGCAGAATTTGATCAAGGTTCGACATATTCTGAATTTAACCCTGATATTGATAAAATTGCGGCATATGGTATTGGAGCGCTTGTGGCAGGTAAGGTTTTAGCCAAAACTGGTTTTCTTGTTGCCGCTATAATCTTTTTGAAGAAGTTTGGAATTATTTTTATTATTGCGATTGGCGCATTCTTTAAGAAGATGTTTTCTCGTAATAAAGATAATGATGTGGGTTAGCTGTACAATTATATGATGTAACTTATGAGGCTTTTAGTTGTCTACATAATATATACAGGGTTAACTCCAAATTATGTGAGGATTCTAAAATGAAACTATATATAACGATGCTTTCAACTTTGTTATTGGCTAACACCACAGCCTTTGCTAAACCAGTAAGCCAAGTAACTGAAACCAATTCATTGTCTAGGGCTGCACTTGAAATGGTCGCGCAAGATAATGCGAGCCAAAAAAATATAAAACCGGCAAAATTAGATACGCATGAGAGCCAAAAAGCTAATTCATTGGCCCATGCCGTGCTGGCAATTCAAGGTGTGAAAACAAATATACGCGTCAACTCAGAAAGTGAAGTAGATTACAGTCATTATTCATCCGAGAGTGAAAAGAATAATTCACTGGGACGTGGTGCATTAGCAAAACAGTGGTCACATTTTAACTAAGCTGAAAACGGGATAACTATGCTTATCCCGTTTTTAGCTTAACTAGGTTCAATTAAATGTAAGTGTCGCCCGACAGCGAGCCATGCGCCAGAAATACCAAGGATGGCGCCAGTAAACGGTAAAATTAGAAACATAAAACCACCGAACCAGTGTAGGCTAAAATCACTGCCATATTGGCCGGCAAGATCATTGACTGGGCCGGATAATAAACCCATTGAGAACACCAAGGTTATCCATGCCACAAAGCCGCCTAAAATTCCATACCAGAAGCCAGTATATAAGAATGGACGGCGAATAAAACGGTCAGTTGCTCCGACCAGTTTCATGACTCTTATCTCCGCTTCGCGGCTGAGTATTGCAAGACGTATGGTATTGCCGATGGCTAAAACAACGCTTAATGATAATAAAATAGCTAAAATAGTGACTCCGCGCTGCACCATTTTATTTATACTGCGAAAACGTTGTAGCCATTCCATATCTAATTTTGCCTGATCTACGCTTGAAAGTGCATCCAATTTCTGGACTAATTGGCTTATTGTGGCTTTTTCAATATTATCGTCATCCGGTTCAACAATAATAATGGCTGGCAAAGGGTTGTTGGGAAGGGAGTCAAGCACATCACCTAAACCTGATAATTGACGAAACTCCTCCAATGATTGTTTAGCAGATTGATAATGCAGCTGCTTAATTTCAGGCCATGATTGTAATTCGTCAGTAAGTTTTTTTGCCTGTTTCGGGCTAACATTTTGTTGTAAAAACAAGGTGATTTGACTAGCGCTATCCCAGCGATTGCTGAGGCTAGACATATTCTCAGAAAGCACAAACAAACCTGCTGGTAATACTAAAGCAATACCGATTACTGTAATTGTCATTAAGCTGGCTACAGGCTGTCGCCACAGGCGGCCCAAACTGAAAAGCATCACTTGCAGATGACGAAGCAAATAATTACTCATGCCAAGCGACCTTGTTTAAGAATAACTTGGCGATAAGGCAAGGTTTGAATTAAATCAATATCATGGGTGGCGACAAAAACAGTGACACCTACTTGATTAAATTGCTCAAATAAATGCATGATTTCACGGGATAATTCAGGATCAAGATTACCCGTTGGTTCATCAGCAAGCAGAATCGGAGGGCGATTGACCACTGCGCGAGCAATACCAACACGTTGTTGTTCACCGCCTGATAATGCAATAGGTAGGTTACGTTCTTTGCTGAGTAGGCCAACTTTATCTAAAGCGGCACGAACTCGGCGGCCTATTTCACGATGATTTTCACCCGCAATAACAAGTGGCAAGGCGACATTATCAAATACGGTGCGATCGTGTAATAAATTATGATCTTGAAAAACAATACCGATCTGCCGACGATAAAATGGGATTTTGCGTTTGGGTAAACTGCTTAGGTTTTGCTTGCCTACTAATACTTGACCATGTGAGCTACGTTCAATTAATGCAATTAATTTTAATAACGTGCTTTTACCCGCACCAGAATGACCCGTTAAAAAGGCCATTTCGCCTTCATCAAGATGAAAGCTTAAACCAGAAAGTGCTTCATAATTATTGGGGTAACGTTTGTAGACGTCGGTAAAGTTAATCATAAATTATTTTAGGTTTCTTCTCGGCCTAATAATGCATCTACAAATTCTTCAGCCTCAAAGGGGCGAAGGTCGTCAATGGTTTCACCCACACCGATATAACGAATGGGCAGTTTGGTTTTTTGTGCAATGGCAAAGATAATACCGCCTTTTGCCGTGCCGTCCAACTTGGTTAAGGTAATGCCGGTTACACCAATGGCTTCATTAAATTGCACCGCTTGAGATAGCGCATTTTGCCCAGTTCCAGAATCCAGAACAAGCATGACTTCATGTGGGGCATTATCATCAAGCTTGCCCATAACACGTTTTACTTTTTTCAACTCTTCCATAAGGTTGTTTTGGGTATGCAAGCGTCCCGCAGTATCAGCAATTAAAATATCAATATTACGTGCTTTGGCGGCTTGCAGAGCATCAAAAATAACCGATGCAGAGTCGGCTCCACTGTGTTGAGCAATAACGGGAATATCATTACGCTCACCCCAAACCTGCAGCTGTTCAACGGCCGCAGCTCTAAAGGTATCGCCTGCCGCTAACATGACAGATTTGCCCTGATCTTGAAATTGTTTGGCTAATTTACCGATAGTAGTCGTTTTACCAACACCGTTAATGCCAATCATCAAAATAACAAAGGGCCCTTCTTGTTCGGGAATAACTAAAGGCTGACAGCTTGGTTGCAAGATATTAACCATATCTGCAGACATGGCATTAAACAGTGCTTGCGCATCCGCTAATTGATTGCGCGCGACCCGCTGTGTTAAGTCAGAGATAATAGTTTGAGTCGCATCCACACCTAAATCGGCGGTTAATAACTGCGTTTCAAGCTCTTCTAATAAATCATCATCAATCGCTTTTTTACCGAGAACAAGCGATGCTAATCCTTCGGTAAATTTAGCGCTGGTGCGTTTTAATCGGCCAAATAAACTGGTTTTTTGTTGTGATTCAGGTTCTACTTGTAGAGCTGGCTCGGCAGCGGTGTCATCGATGGGTTCTTGTGCTAGTGGTTTTTCTGTAGGCACCGATTCTTCAGGCGCTTTGTTTTTTTTTCTTAGGAAACTAAACATATTCTCTGCTTGTCGTTACAATTAGGTTTATTAAATGAAATTTTATCATGGTTATGAGGGATGAATGATTAACAAATTTAAAAAGATAGTAGGGCTTACACTTCTTTTACCCGTAATGGTAATGGCTAATGTGAGCGAATATCAGCTTGATAATGGCTTGAAACTGATTGTTAAAGAAGATCATCGTGCGCCTGTGGTGGTGTCGCAAGTGTGGTACAAAGTAGGCTCTAGTTATGAGCAAAACGGTACGACGGGGATATCTCATCAACTTGAACATATGATGTTTAAGGGGACAAAACATTTAAAACCGAATGAGTTTTCACAGATTATTGCGGCTAATGGCGGTAGTGAAAACGCCTTTACGGGACGCGATTACACCGCTTATTTTCAAACCTTGGAAAAAGATCGTCTTGAGGTCAGCTTTCGGTTAGAGGCCGATCGCATGCGCAACTTGATTATTGATGATGAGGAGCTAAAGAAAGAACGCCAAGTGGTTGCTGAAGAGCGCAGGATGCGTACCGATGATAATCCACAAGCTGTCATGCGAGAGGCTTTTTATGCCAGCGCGTTTGTGAATAGCCCATATCATCATCCTGTTATTGGATGGATGGCAGATATTCAACAATATGAAGCCGATGATCTTCGCCAGTGGTATCAAAAATGGTATGCACCTAATAATGCTACCGTGGTCGTGGTTGGTGATGTTGATCCGGATAAGGTCTATCAATTAGCTCAGCAGTATTTTGGCCCATTGAAACCAGAACAAACGGCCGAAGTTAAGCCTCAAGTTGAAATTAAACAAAAAGGCAAACGCAGCATAGAGGTAAAAGCACCTGCAGAACTACCCAGTTTTATGATGGGATGGAAAGTACCATCGGTGAAAACAGCTTCAGCTGAAAATGAGTGGGAACCTTATGCCTTGGATATGTTATCAGGCATTCTGGATGGCAGTAGTAGCGCGCGGTTTTCACGTGATTTAGTTCGTGGTCAAGAAATTGCAGCCAGTGTTGGTGCAGGCTACGATTTATATTCACGATTAGCTGATGTTTTTGTGGTAGTAGGCACGCCAGTAAAAGGTAAAACAGTTGCCCAATTACAGCAAGCAGTAAGGGATGAACTTGAGAAAATGAAAACAGAATTAGTCACAGCAGAGGAGTTAGATCGTATCAAAACACAAGTGGTAGCCAATGCGGTTTATGAACGTGATAGTGTATTTTATCAGGCCATGCAAATCGGCATGTTGGAGACGATTGGTTTGAACTGGCGATTATCAGATGAATATGTTGAGAAAATTCAAGCAGTGACCGCAGAACAGGTTCAGACCGTTGCTAAAAAATATTTGCTTGATGATGGCCTAACGATGGCGGAACTTATTCCGTTACCGCTCAATGGTAAACGTGTCATGCCAGCAGCAGGAGGTAATTATGTTCGCTAAAAAGTTCATATTTATATTACTGCTAACTGTTGCATCAGCCGCTTTTGCTAGCCCTAAAATTGAACACTGGACCACAGCAAATGGGGTGCCGGTTTATTTTGTTGCCGCGCCTGAATTGCCGATGGTTGATATTCAAGTGCTATTTGATGCCGGTGGTGCACAAGATGGTGAGTTATCGGGGCGAGCATTGTTAACTAATGCGATGTTAAATGAAGGTGCAGATGGACTAGATGCCGATCAGATTGCCGCTAAGTTCGATGATCTTGGCGCACGCTTTGGCAATTCATCACAGCGTGATATGGCCATGTTAAGTTTGCGCAGTTTAACGACCGATTCGGCGTTAAATCCTGCTTTGGACTTATTCCATAAAGTCTTGACCAAGCCAGATTTTCCACAAGCCTCATTTGATCGTATTCAGAAGCAATTATTATTAGGTTTACAGGCTGAAAAACAATCACCTTCAGCAATTGCATCTCGCGCTTTTTACAAAAACTTATATGGAGAGCATCCTTATAGAGCCATGCCAGCCGGAGATGAAAAAAGTTTAGCTGCTATTACGGTTGAGACATTAAAAACCTTTTATAAAAATAATTATGTAGCAGAAAAAGCAATCATTGCCATTGTTGGTCAGTTTGATCAAGTTAAAGCCAAGAAAATTGCTGAAAAGTTAAGTCAAGATCTAGGTCATGGCAAATCATCAACAATACCCGTTGTTAAGGCGTTATCGCAGGCTAAATCCGAGACGATCCCTTATCCTTCATCGCAAACACATATCTTAATGGGTCAGCCTGGCATAAAACGTGGAGACTCTGATTATTTTGCTTTGTATGTGGGCAATCATATTTTGGGCGGCAGCGGTTTAGTCTCTAAACTCAGTGATGAACTGCGTGAAAAACGCGGGCTGACATACAGTGTTTATAGTTATTTTAGACTGATGAGAGAAGCAGGGCCTTATCAACTAGGCTTATCTACTCGCAATGATCAAGCTCAACAAGCACTAAAAGTTTTGCGTGATACATTGAACAAATTTATTAAAGATGGCCCAACAGAAAAAGAACTGCTTGCTGCCAAGAAAAATATTACCGGTGGTTTTGCCTTACGTGTTGATAGTAATAGCAAAATTATTGGCTATATCGCCATGATTGCTTTTTATGGCTTGCCATTAGACTATCTGGATAAATTTAATGACAACATCAAAGCGGTGACGGTAGAGCAAATTAAAGATGCTTTTTCTAGACACGTTCATCCTGACAAAATGGTGACGATAATGGTGGGTGGCGAAGCTGAGTAAGCCATCAAATCAATTACGTATCATTGCGGGTCGTTGGCGGGGGCGAAAATTAAACTTTGCTAATATTGACGGCTTAAGACCAACACCAGATAGAGTGCGTGAAACGCTTTTTAATTGGTTGCAAGCTGATGTGGGCGATGCGCGCTGTTTAGATTTATTTGCAGGTAGTGGTGCTTTGGGTTTCGAAGCCTTGTCGCGTGGGGCAAGATCAGTCACCTTGGTTGAAAGTAATAGTCAGGCAGTTCAGCAGTTGAAAGCCAATATTCAGCTGATAAAAACTGAAGATTGCATTTTAGAAAATACAACAGCACAAAACTTTGTCGAAAAAAATGCCCAGCAATACGATATTGTATTTATTGATCCTCCCTTTCAAGCTGATTTGTGGACAGAAATTGCCAATCAGTTAGCGAATAAAGCCCTTTTAGTAGATAATGCCCTTATCTATATTGAATGCCCAAGCAAAGGCAATTTGCCTGAGCTTCCGAAACACTGGCAATTAAGAAAAGATAAAAAAGCGGGCGAAGTACGATATTGCCTCTTTCAAAACCAAGCTGGAGACATTGCGTGACTACAACAGTCATTTATCCCGGAACATTTGATCCTATTACCAATGGCCATATTGATTTAGTGCACCGTGCTAGCAAATTGTTTGGCAGAGTTATTGTTGCCATTGCGATCAACCCAAGCAAAGCGCCCAAGTTTACTTTAGATGAACGTGTATCCTTGGCGGAGAAAACATTAGCAGGCTTGAAGAATGTTGAAGTATGCGGTTTTGAAGGTTTGCTAATAGATGTTGCCAAAGATAAAGGTGCAAACGTAATCTTACGCGGTTTACGTGCCGTATCTGATTTTGAGCATGAATTTCAATTAGCGGGAATGAATCGCAAAATGAACCCAGATATTGAAACTTTATTCTTAACACCAGCTGAGCAATATACTTATATTTCATCGAGCCTAGTGCGTGAAATAGCCAGTCTAGGCGGTGATGTGTCAGAATTTGTTGCGCCATGTGTAGCGCAAGCGCTTAACGCTAAGCTGGTTTGATAACACAATAAACGCTAAGATCTACCCTATATTTATGAGTTGGAGTTTGAAATGTCGTTATTTATAACCGACGAATGTATTAACTGTGATGTCTGTGAACCAGAGTGTCCGAATAGTGCAATCACACAAGGTGAAGAGATCTATGAAATTGATCCTCAGCTGTGTACAGAATGTGTGGGTCACTTTGATGAGCCACAATGTGTTGAAGTGTGCCCCGTAGATTGTATTCCAGAAGATCCTGATAATGTGGAATCACAAGATCAATTAAAAGCTAAATATGATGTATTGATGGCGGCGAAGTAGCATGAGTCAGAAAAGTCAGTCAGATAAAATAATCGGTGCAATCACATGGGCTGTAATAGTGATTGGCCTATTTTTTGTTGGCAAAGGAATATTTATAGGTCTTTCAACAATATTTTCATTGTAATTCGCTACCAATGAATACGGACGCAAATCCACCGAGTTTAAACCAATTTACCGTTGCGATAATCTGGTTTGTACTTATCATGCTAGCAATGGCGCTTATATTTAACGGCATGTTAGATACGATTAATAATCCTAATCAACAATTGACCGTAAGCATCAATCAAAACGGTGAAAAAGAAATTGTCTTAGAACGCAATAAATATGGCCATTATGTTGCAACAGGCAAAATCAATGGTCAACCCGTAGAATTCTTTTTAGATACCGGTGCCACCGTGGTGGCGATTCCTGAACACATCGCTGAAAAGCTGAATTTAGAAAAAGGCCAACGTTTTCTAACTCAAACCGCCAATGGCAATAGCAAGTCATATGAAACCACACTTGATTCCGTGTCGCTTGGCGATATTGTAATCACAAATGTGCCAGCCAGCATCAGCTCAGGCATGGAGTTTGACGAGATTTTGTTAGGCATGTCATTTCTAAAACATTTAGATATGAGACAACAAGGCAAAACACTCACACTCCGCGTACCGGATTAGATATTTGCTATACTAAGCAGAACAAAAAAGGGAAGAGAAACGTTATGTCTAAAACCAAAATTATCTTATTGACCATCGTTGTGACAGCACTAGTCACCTTTTTTGCCGTGAAATATTTCTTATCACCACATCCTTTTAGCCCCGTAGAATTAAGCCAAAAAGAAGAAATAAAGCTAAATGAAAAATTGCAGTATTTCGGTTTACCCGCACTCGCTAGCTCAAATGAAGATCAACCTGCTTTAGAACCCGAAGCCTATTCCGAAAAAGATGCAAAACGTGAAATCAGCTTTAGTGAAAAAGAGCTTAACGCCTTACTCGCAAAAAATACCGACTTAGCAGATAAAGTCGCTATTGATCTAAGTGATAGCCTAGCCAGTGCCAAAATGATTATTCCGCTAGATCCTGATTTTCCTGTTCTAGGTGGCAAAACATTAAAAGTTAGCGGCGGTGCCGAATTTGCCTTTCGTGATGGTCGCCCAGTGGTTATTCTAAAAGGGGTAAGTATCTGGGGAGTGCCCATTCCAAACGCATGGTTAGGTAACCTTAAAAATGTCGATCTCGTTAGCGAATTTGGCGGCGATGAAGGCTTCTGGAAATCCTTTGCCGAAGGCGTTAGCAATATTCAAATCGAAGAAGGGCAGTTAAAAATCAAGCTAAAAGAATGAAAATAGCAGGTCATTCTCGTATGCTTTAAGCGGGAATCTAGTGTGTAGCTTGGATAAGCGCTAGCGCCATCCGAGATCCGAGGCTTTCCAAAAATAACATTAGTTTTAACTACTTTTCTTCTAACTTGAATAGCATAAGCAAAAAGATGACTGGTTATCGTGCGTCGGATGGCGCTATCGCTTATCCGACCTACGAGATGGAATCTAGAGTAATACCTTGATAATAAATGATTTCAAAAATCAATCGAGTCTGACCCCATTGATTCTTCTATCGCTTATCCGACCTACGAGCTGTTAGGTGTTGTAACTGATTAGATCGTTAAATACTGTGAAAGTTCCTTTTTATTTGGCTTAATTGTTTGTTTTTATTATCTATTTTGTGGGGATTCGTCAGTGGCTGACCCCTTGATTTCTTTAATTTTGTCAGGCATCATCCCCTTTAATCCTTCTAACATATTCATCCATTGGAGTAGGCAGTAGCTCATCATTGATGTTGAGTACTGCTCGTAAAAGGTATTCCCGAATACCAGAGCGCGGCTTGCTGTGACTTGCACACGATATCGCTTCGTTGATGTCGTATAGAATTGATTCAAGTCGCTTACATTGCTCTAAATTCGCATCTTTAGAATAAAGAATATCATCTATAACCCAATGCATAGTTGGCTCTGCATTTTTTGTGCAAGGGCAAACACAATAACGCTCGCCCTGAAACAATTGGTCACCTCTGATATATTTGTCCTCTTCATAGGGTATAGGTAAATCGTAGAAGTTGGTTATTACATACTCGCTATGTAGAGGATTAGAGCAACTACAATGTCTCGTAACCAATAAAAGCCCAAAGTGTATTGCCCTTATCATATACTCCATGAATATCTTATCTAGCTTTCCTTGTGTAACCGAATTAGGCATGGTGTCATCCCAGAACAGACAATCGTCTGCATTTTCTACCCCAGTGATTATTTCAAGTAAATCACGCCTCATATTTACATAATACTCTTCAATCGTCACCCGGAGCTCCTTCAAAAAAATTAAGGGGTCCAAAAATCAAGTAATGATGTATCCAGTAAGGTACGCCACTACGTTAATTAAATATAAATTTAAACCGCCATCAGAGTTGAAAGTACACCACCAAACCTAAATTATCAAACCTTTTTCTTTGAGCAATTTACTGCTTACGGTATCCTTATACGTTTATATTTATCGCAAAGACTGTCCATGCAACAAGAATATCAACCTGCTTCTATTGAATCGGCCGCCCAGCAGTGGTGGCAAGATCACAATACCTTCCGCGCTTTGGAGGATTCTGATAAAGAAAAATACTATTGCCTTGCTATGTTTCCGTACCCTAGTGGTCAGTTACATATGGGGCATGTGCGTAACTATACGATTGGTGATGTGATTTCGCGTTATCAACGTATGCAGGGCAAAAATGTATTGCAACCGATGGGCTGGGATGCCTTTGGTTTGCCCGCTGAAAATGCGGCTATTAAGAATAAAGTGCCGCCTGCTAAATGGACGTATCAAAATATTGATTATATGCGCGGTCAGCTACAACGTTTGGGCTTGGGCTATGATTGGGATCGTGAATTAGCCACCTGCACACCGCAATATTATCGTTGGGAGCAATGGCTGTTCACCCGCTTATTTAAAAAAGGCTTGGTGTATAAAAAAACAGCGGCGGTCAATTGGTGCCCAGTTGATGAAACGGTATTGGCGAATGAACAGGTGATTGATGGCTGTTGCTGGCGTTGTGATACGCAGGTTGAGAAGCGTGAAATTCCGCAGTGGTTTATGAAAATCACCGATTATGCTGAGCAATTATTAGAGGATTTAGACCAATTAGATGGTTGGCCTGAGCAAGTTAAAACTATGCAGGCGAATTGGATTGGGCGTTCTGAAGGTGTGGAAATCAAGTTTGGTTTGGATGATTCTGATGACACTTTAGATGTTTATACAACTCGGCCTGATACCTTAATGGGTGTCAGTTATTTGGCGGTGGCTGCTGAACATCCACTTGCTTTACAAGCGGCTGAGTCAAACGCTGAACTACATGCTTTTGTTGAAGAATGTCGCAAGATGGAAACATCAGAAGAAGCGATGGAAACCGCTGAGAAAAAAGGCGTTGATACTGGCGTTAAAGCTATTCACCCAATTACAGGTGACAGCGTTCCTGTTTGGGCGGCAAACTTTGTGTTGATGGGCTATGGTACGGGTGCAGTGATGTCTGTTCCGGCACATGATCAACGTGATTATGAGTTTGCTCAGAAATATAACTTGCCGATTAATCAAGTGATTGAGCCTGTTGGCAAAGCTAAGTGTGATTTAAGCAAAGCTGCCTTTACAGAAAAAGGGCGGTTGATTAATTCTGGGCAGTTTGATGGCTTAACATCGGCAGAATCATTTGATGCTATTGCCGATGTGTTAGTGACAAATAAGCAGGGTGAGAAACAAGTTAATTACCGGTTACGTGATTGGGGTATTTCTCGTCAGCGTTATTGGGGCACACCAATCCCGATTATTAATTGTCCTGATTGTGGTGCGGTACCAGTACCAGAAGCAGACTTGCCAGTGACATTGCCTGAAGATGTGATTGTGGATGGCAGTGGTTCACCGATTAAATCAATGCCTGAGTTTTATGAATGTGCTTGCCCAGAATGTGGTGCAGATGCGATTCGTGAAACCGATACGTTTGATACTTTTTTTGAATCATCATGGTATTACGCACGGTTTACCTGCCCTGATAATGAAAAAGCGATGTTAGATGAACGTGCTGATCATTGGTTGCCGGTTGATCAATATATTGGTGGCATCGAGCATGCGGTATTACATTTATTGTATGCCCGTTTCTTCCATAAATTAATGCGTGATGAAGGTTTAGTGTCTGGTGATGAGCCATTTAAGAACTTGTTAACCCAAGGTATGGTGTTGAAAGACGGCGTGAAAATGTCGAAATCAAAAGGCAATACCGTTGATCCACAAGCATTAATTGATCAGTATGGCGCTGATACGGCACGATTATTCACCATGTTTGCGGCGCCACCGGATCAATCATTGGAGTGGTCTGATAAGGCGGTCGAAGGTTCGCATCGCTTTTTGAATCGTTTATGGCGCGCCGTGCAGGATCATGTGGAACAAGGTGAGGTTGTTGAATTGGATATTGATAGTTTGAGCGATGAATTGAAAGATTTGCGTCGCCATACTTATCAAACAGTGACAAAAGTATCGGATGATATTGGTCGTCGTCATACCTTCAATACTGCGATTGCGGCGGTGATGGAGTTAATGAATGCACAGGCGAAGTTAAAAGATAATAGCCCGCAAGCCCGTGCCGTGGTGCAAGAGTTATTAGAAAAGACTGTGTTGATGTTATCGCCAATAACACCACATATTTGTCATAAATTGTGGCAGGTATTGGGGCATAATGATGCGATTGTGACTGCCACATGGCCTGAGATTGATGAATCAGCCTTGGTACAAGATAAGATTGAGCTGATGGTGCAAGTTAATGGTAAGCTACGATCTAAAATATCGGTGGCAGCTGATCTGGCAAAAGATGCCATCGAAACAATGGCTTTGGCCGATGAAAGTGTACAGAAATTTACCGATGGTAAAGAAGTGCGTAAAGTGATTGTAGTGCCAGGTCGATTGGTTAATATTGTGGTTGCAGGTTGATTTTATTTACCACAGAGGCACAGAGAACACAGGGTGATATAATTAAAATTTGTTCACATTGGGACTATCATTTTTATATATTTATCTCCGTGGACTCTGTGTCTCTGTGGTGAAAATATTTGGGATTAAATAAATGAAACGTTATCTAGCAAAACTATTTATTGGTTTTTCATTACTTGCTATTACAGCATGTGGCTTTCATTTGCGTGGCAGTGCTGATTTACCTGTAGGCTTGCAGACGATGTATGTGCAAGGTGTCAATATGCAACAAGGCTTAGGGCTTGAACTCAAACGTGGCTTGACGCGCAATGGGGTGGCAGTGCTTAGTGATTATCAGCAAGGCAGTGCAGTGTTGACGATTTTGGATAGTAAATTTGAACGTCGTGTATTGTCTGTTGGCAGTGATTCCAAAGTCAGTGAATATGAATTACATGGCATTGTGAACTTTAAAGTGAGCGATGGTGATGGCAAAGTGCTTGCTGATTCTCAAACGGTAGAAGCACAACGTGACTATCAATTTGATCAAAACCAAGTATTGGGTAAAGATGAAGAAGAGCGATTATTGAAGGAACAATTGAATCAACAATTAGTACAAAGCATTCTCAGGCGTTTATCTGTTCTGTAATGAAATTAAGACCAGAGCAGTTACCAAACCATTTAGAGCAAGGCTTATCGCCCATTTATTTAATCTTTGGTGATGAACAAATGCTGGTGGAAGAAGCCAGTGATCTTATTCGTCAGCAAGTTCGAAAACTGGGCGCAGATGATCGTCAAGTGTGGCATGTTGAAGGCCGCTTTAATTGGTCAGAAATTCAATGGCAAGAACAAACAATGTCATTATTTGCCAGCCAGCGGCTATTAGAAATTCGTCTGCCGTCGGGCGCACCGGGCAAAGAAGGCGGCGAAGCACTTCGAAACTATGCGGCTAATATTCCTGCTGATACAACTTTGCTTATTATCAGCGGCAAAATTGATGCGCGCTCTCAAAAAAGTAAGTGGTTCACTGAGTTAGATCGCGTAGGCGTGACCATCCCTATTTGGCCTATTGATATTACAAATTTACCTCGCTGGGTTTTACAACGCATGCAGCAAAAAGGCTTGCAGGCTAATCAACAAATCGCCGCCTTAATTGCCGAACGAGTAGAGGGCAATCTATTTGCCGCTGCCCAAGAAATTGATAAGTTACAACTACTCTGTCCTGACGGCAAAGTGGACGAAGAAACAGTATTAGCTTCAGTGGCTGATAATGCACGATTTGAAGTTTTCGGATTAATGGACACCGTATTTTCAGGCCAAGCTACCAAGATCCCACGAATGATAAGCCGTTTACGCGGTGAAGGTTTAGATATAATGTCAGTGTTTTCTGCCGTGTCGTGGTCCCTTCATAGAGCTGTTAATATGGCGATACAAATAGAGCAAGGTGAGCGAGTAGAACAAGTATTGGCTTCGCAAAGGCCACCGATATGGGAAAAAGCACGGCCGATGATGCGAGAAGCTTTGAGCAGACATCAACGACCACAATGGCAAGGTTTTTTGCAACAAATGGCAAAAATTGATCAGGCGGCTAAAGGCAGTTTAAAAGCTGATCCATGGTCATTATTAGAAATATTATGTCTGCAAGTGGCGGGAATAAAAATTATAAACCAATAATAAATGTAAATAATATTGCAAATATTCTTCACAATGGCATAATCAGATAAAGTAAGCCATTTAATAGGAGCAATGTTTATGGCATCACAAAATATAAATGTACGTGTAAAGGGTGAGTTACAGAACCATCTAAAACAACAAGTGGGTCGTCATGGATTGTATGAGAATGCCAGTGAATATATTCGCTCATTAATCCGGCAAGATCTTAAAAGTCGCAATGAAGCATGGTCGTGGTTGCGTAGTGAATTAGAACCAGCGCTTCGAGCGAGTGAAGATGAATTTGTATCTGTAACCGCTGAGGATGTTATTTCACGTAATAAGAACAAACGTTAATGGCCGCTTATCGTTTTTATCCCACGGCAGATCGACAACAAGATGAAATTTGGGATTATACGGTCGAGCAATGGGGTGAACTACAGGCAGAGAAGTATATTAATGAACTGCACAGTCATCTTAATCAATTAGCAGACAATAAACTATTATGGCAGGCTTTACCCACCAAGTTGCTTGTTCCCCATGATCTTCCACTTTCGGTTTATTTTAGTCGTTGTAATAAACACATTATCTTCTTCCGTGAACTCTCAGATAGAATGATAGGTATAATAGCGATTTTACATGAAACAATGGATCTTCCTGTAAGGCTAAGTGAAGATTTACGCAAAATTAATGATGACATTCAGGAGTCTGAATAGTGGATATTAAGGACTATATGCAAACAGTAGGTCAGCAGGCGAGAACAGCAAGCCGTGCATTATCGCGTGCAGGTACAAATGCAAAAAATGAAGCATTGCAGTTTATTGCCAATGAAATCAGAGCGGCCGCTGAAACCCTAAAACAACAAAATGCATTAGATATGGAAGCGGGTAAAACCAAAGGTTTAGATGCGGCGTTATTAGATCGTCTAGAGTTAACCGATGATCGCATTGAAGGCATGGCAGAAGGTTTAGAGCAAATCGCGGCCTTGGCTGATCCTGTTGGTGAGGTCAGTGATATGACGTATCGTCCATCAGGCATTCAATTAGGCAAAATGCGGGTGCCATTAGGCGTGATAGGCATAATCTATGAGTCTCGCCCTAATGTAACAGCCGATGCCGCGGGCTTGTGCCTAAAATCAGGCAATGCGACGATTTTGCGTGGGGGCAGTGAAGCGATTCACTCCAATCAGGCGATTGCGGCTTGTATTCATCGAGGTTTAGAACAAGCAGGTTTGCCTGCAACAGCGGTGCAAGTGATTGAAACAACTGATCGGGCGGCTGTGGGTGAATTAATCACCATGACAGAGTATGTTGATGTCATTGTTCCTCGTGGCGGCAAGGGATTGATTGAGCGGATCAGCAACGATGCCCGTGTACCTGTAATAAAACACCTTGATGGTATTTGTCATGTCTATATTGATAGTGGTGCCGATTTAGCTATGGCTGAAGAAATTGCCTTTAATGCAAAATGCCATCGTTATGGCGTGTGTAATGCAATGGAAACCTTGCTGGTGGATAGCAAAATTGCAGCTGATATTTTGCCGCGTTTGGCTAAGCGTTATGCAACAGAAAATGTTGAGTTACGCGGTTGTGAATTAACCCGAATTATTTTAACGGATATAAAACCTGCAACTGAGGAAGATTGGGATACAGAATATCTAGCACCAATCTTATCAATTCGCATTGTAGAAGGTGTAGATGCCGCGATGGATCATATTCATAAACACAGCTCAGGGCATACTGAAACCATTGTCACAGAGGATTATGCACGTTCACGTCGCTTCTTAGCCGAAGTTGATTCAAGCTCTGTTATGGTTAACGCCTCAACGCGATTTGCTGATGGTTTTGAATATGGTTTAGGGGCTGAAATTGGTATTTCAACCGATAAAATTCATGCACGTGGCCCAGTGGGTTTAGAAGGTTTAACTTCTCAAAAATGGATTGTATTGGGTAGCGGACAAATCCGCGGTTAAACCAATGACAGAATCTATTGGCATATTTGGTGGTACCTTTGATCCTATTCATTATGGGCATTTGCGTCCGGCATTAGATGTGGCTGATCAGTTAGGCTTAGATCGTATTCATCTTATCCCTAGTGCTAGGCCGCCACATCGAAGTGAACCTCAAGCAACACCAGAACAGCGTTTAACAATGCTGCAGCTGGCGGTAAAAAATAGCCCGAAATTTGTAGTGGATGATCGTGAATTACAGCGTGAAGGCAATTCATATACCATTGATACATTACAGAGTTTGCGAGAAGAATACCCTGATAGCCCACTGTATTTAATGTTGGGTACGGATGCTTTTTCTTATATTCAAACATGGCATCGCTGGGATGAATTATTAGACTTGGCACATATCGTCGTCATGCGGCGGCCAGATGAAACGCTGGAGATGTCAGAATCATTAGAGAAATGGTATCAACAGCATCTAGCCGTGAGTGGTAACGTGTATCGACAAACGGGTATTATTTGGCCTGTTAATGTTACGCAATTAGCCATATCGGCAACCGATATTAGACATAAGTTTTCTCAACAAATGAATCCACAGTTTTTATTGCCTGATGCGGTGATTCAGCTTGTTGGCATGTTGGGTTTGTATAAAAAGTAAATGGATAATATTTTCTTTATCCTATCAAAACTAGTCTGGGGTTTACTCAGCCCGACGAATTTAATCATATTGCTCATAACACTAGGCACAATTCAGTTATTACGCAATAAAATCAGAGCTGCCAAAAAGATTTTAATCCCTACTGTTGTTGTGAGCATAATGTTACTGGCTTATCCGCTTGGTGATTATTTAATGCACCCATTAGAAACGCGATTTTCTAAACCTACAACTTTACCTGACACTATTGACGGCATTATTGTGCTAGGCGGTGGTGAGAACTTGAAGATATCAATAGGCTGGGACACGGCTGAAATAGGTGGGGCTGGCGATCGGTTTATAGCTGCAGCGATACTTGCAAAGCATTATCCTGATGTACCGGTAATCTTTTCGGGGGGAAGTGGCTTATTACGTTTTAACACGACCACGACAGGCGGTGATATTGCCCGTAAACTATTGCTGGCTGTTGGAATAGATGAAGAACGGCTAATCATCGAGTCACAATCTCGAAATACCCATGAGAATTTTGTGTTATTGAAAAATACCCTACCTAAATCAGATGGCACCTATGTGCTGGTGACATCTGCTTTCCATATGCCGAGATCAATCGGCATCGCACGGCAACAAAACATTAATGTAATTGCCTATCCGGTAGATTATTACAGTAATAAAGCAGAATTTAGACAATGGGACTTTAGTTTGTTCGAACACCTGCAAACATTAGAACCTGCATGGCGAGAATGGATAGGTTTAACAGTGTATTATTGGACGGGTAAAACGACTGAGTGGTTGCCCAAATAGAATCAATAGTGCAAAGGGCTCAGACATTTAGCTAATTCAGATAAATCTATTGTTTTGACCAACTTATCTTTTTTAGATTTTGATATCACATCTAATGCTGAGGGTACGAGATTACGTAATCTATCGTTATTATATTGCTGACTTATTTGATGAAAAGTATGAACGAACTCTTCACCATAACTAGCAATAATAGTTAAAAATCCATCGCTGGGCGAGCCAAGCAATGCGGCTAAATATTCACAGGCGGCGAGCCCTTCTTCAAACTGTTCTCCTGCACCGGCTGTGATTAGTTCTTGTTTTATCTTTTCCCTGTCGAGATCGTGTGTTGTTAGGTTTTCGTTGCCAGCACTTTGTTGTAGCATTTCTAGGTCCATTTTTACCGCTTCATCAATTTCTGCTTCGCTGATAATCGGTTGTTCCAAAAATGTTGATGCGATTGTAATTTCAATGAGTTGGATAATGCTGTCACTGTCATGATTTGCTAAAACAGCAAAATAGATCCATTCAGCGACTACATCTGAATCGGTAATGGCTAAATTGTTATTACTATCACTTGAAGTATTTTTCATAAGGGTAATTTTAACCAAAATAAGGTAAAATGACTGCAATTATTTAATGGGGTGCCCGATGAAGGCCAAAGAATTACAATTATTAGTGATTGATGCACTAGAAGATATTAAAGCTGAAGATATTAAAGTATTGGATGTAACTGAAATGACCGATGTGACTGATTTTATGGTGATCGCTACCGGTAAATCAACACGTCAAGTTAAAGCGTTGGCGCATTCGGTGAACAGTCAGGCTAAAGCAGCCGGTATTATACCTATGGGTATGGAAGGCGAAGATGTAGGTGAATGGGCACTGGTTGACTTGGGCGATGTGATTGCACATATTTTAACGCCTGAGATGCGTGCAACTTATAATTTAGAAAAATTATGGAGTGTGCCCGATAATGTTGATCAGGTTTCGGCTGACTAGCTAGAAAACCATGAAACTTAATCTGTTGGCGGTGGGAACCAAAATGCCGTCGTGGGTTACAGACGGCTATCAGGAATATGCTAAACGATTGCCGCGTGACTGTAGTTTGCATTTGCATGAAATAGCACCCGCTAAGCGTGGAAAAAGTGGTAGTGCTACTCAATGGATGCGTGAGGAGGGTGAGCGTATTCTTGCTGCCATTCCTGCTGATCATCATGTTGTTGCTTTAGATGTGAAAGGTAAAACATGGTCGACCGAGCAGCTTGCAGGTCAATTACAGGGCTGGCAGTTAGATGGACGTGATGTTTCGTTCATTGTGGGCGGGCCTGATGGTTTGTCAGATGATTGCTTAAAACGGGCTAATCAAAATTGGTCATTATCGGCATTAACTTTTCCACATCCTTTAGTACGTATTGTCATGGCTGAGCAGTTGTATCGTGCTTGGACTGTATTACAAAATCATCCATATCACCGCGCATGAACTTCCCTAAAATTTATTTAGCTTCAAAGTCACCTAGAAGGCGTGAACTTTTAACGCAAATTGGCGTCGAATTTTCAGTACTATCCGTTGATGTGGATGAAAGCCGCTTGACCGATGAAGCGCCTGTTGATTATGTGCAGCGTGTCGCCATAGCTAAGGCAACAGCAGGCTGGAATAGCCTAGATAAAGAAAACCAGTTGCCGGTACTAGGATCGGATACTTCAGTAGTGTTAGGTGATACTATTTTAGGTAAACCTAAAAACGATTCTGATGCTAGAAATATGTTATTGCAATTATCAGGGTGTGAGCATCAGGTTATGACAGCGGTTGCAATTGTAGCGGGTAAGCAAATAATATGTGAACTGAGCACAAGTACTGTAAGTTTTACCGCGCTGAATGATGCAGATGTTGAATGGTATATATCGACAAAAGAAGGTGTGGATAAAGCCGGTGGTTATGCCGTACAAGGGCTAGCTGCAATCTTCATTGAGCAGATTAAAGGTAGTTATTCTGGCATTATGGGCTTGCCTATTAGAGAAACAGCGATGTTGTTAAATAAATTATCGGGAAGATAAATGAGCAGTGAGATATTAATCAATGTAACACCCAGTGAAACACGCGCTGTTGTTGTTGATAACGGTGTGTTGCAAGAGGTGTTCATCGAGCGAATGGAATCTCGCGGTTTAGTGGGAAATATCTATAAAGGCAAGGTTTGCCGTGTCTTACCCGGAATGCAAGCTGCTTTTGTTGAGATTGGTTTAGCGCGTGCTGCATTTTTGCATGCTTCTGATATTTCTATTCCAAAGGGACAAAGTGGTGACCTGCATGATGCAGGCGTACCACCGATTACATCACTATTACGCGAAGGCCAAGAGATCTTAGTACAAGTGATTAAAGATCCAATGGGTAGTAAGGGCGCACGTCTAACAAGTCAACTATCGGTATCATCACGTTATTTAGTCTATATGCCCGAAGCGCAAGGTATTGGTGTATCGCTTAAAATTGAAGGCGAGGAAGAACGCGAACGTCTTAAAGAATGCCTAAGTAAGAAGTTGGAATCTGATACCGCAGGTTATATTCTTCGCACCGCTGCCGAAGGTGTTGATGAAGCAGAATTAGTGGCAGATTTACACTATTTGCAACACTTGTGGAAAAGACTGTCCGAACGAAAATTATCCGTTCAATGTGGTGATCCTTTACATGAAGATTTACCTTTAGCATTGCGAGCATTACGTGATTTGTTTTCTGATGATTTTGAGCGTATTCGAATTGACTCAAGTGAAACCTATCAAAAGGCAGTTCAGTTTGCGGAAGAGTTTATACCTGAGTGTGTGCCATTATTAGAACACTATAAAGGTGAGCGTCCACTGTTTGATTTGTTCAGTGTTGAGGATGAAATTAATAAAGCATTAGATCGTAAAGTAGGACTCAAATCTGGTGGTTATTTGGTCTTTGACCAAACTGAAGCGATGACGACGGTTGATGTGAATACCGGTGGTTTTGTTGGCAATAAAAACCTTGAAGAAACCATATTTAAAACTAATCTTGAAGCGGCTCAGGCCATAGCACGGCAATTACGGGTACGTAATTTAGGCGGCATTATCATTCTAGATTTTATTGATATGGAAGAAGAGGAACATCGAGATCAAGTATTGCGTACATTAGAAAAAGCGATGTTACCCGATCGTGCACGGCATAATATTTGTGGTGTTTCAGAATTAGGTCTTGTTGAAATGACGCGTAAAAGAACGCGAGAAAGTTTAGAGCATATTTTATGCGAACCGTGCCCATGTTGCGAAGGTAAAGGTTATGCTAAAAGTGCTGAGTCTGTATGTTATGAGATTTTTCGTGAAATTCTACGTGAGGCCAAGCAATATGAGACGACACAGTTTTTGGTGTTAGCATCACAAGACATTATTGATCGATTTAATGACGAAGACTCAACGAATCTAGCCGAATTAGAGCAATTTATCGAAAAACCCATTTTGTTTAAATGTGAAACACAATATAACCGCGAACAATTTAATGTGGTATTAATGTGATAATTCGTGGTCTAAAAATAGCCGCTAGGCAGCTTGTCTATTTGTCGATAATTTTAGTGGTACTGCTGACATTATTGGCTGCCACAGTGTATTGGCTATCAAATGCGGTTGAAGAGCGTCAAGATGAAATTGCATCATGGGTGAGTGAGAAAGTAGGTTATCCCGTTAAAATTGGCACGGCGAGCATAAATTGGAGCGGTCTTGAACCTAAGCTTCAAATTGGTGATGTTGCATTATTAACAGAGGATAGTCGCAAAGAAATAATCGTACTGGGCGGTATCGATTTAGGATTGGATTTAATTGCTAGTGTGCGACAAGGCGAGCCGGTGCTTAATGAGCTGAGCTTGAATGGTTTGAATTTAACAGTAATACGTGATTATTCAGGCCAATTTCAATTGCAAGATTTCATATTGCCTACAGCATCTTCTGAACAACAATTTGATTGGAAATCATGGGCAATGCTGCTGAATGATTTTCACTTTGAGAAAATTAAGGTTGATTATATTGACCAATTAAACACAGTTTTGTCGGGTCAATTTGAATTGGTCAGTGGCGATATTACGCATGAGGATTTTCAGTGGGAAGCAAACGGAACGTTAAAGCCGCCATCATCGATAGCTGAAGCTATAGTATTCACAGCAAGAACAGAGTTCAATGATGGTGCTTCGCAAGTAGGGGAATGGCAAGGACAAGCAAAAATTAGTAGTCTGCAAATCGCCTCAGTGGCAAATGGACTTGATATGCAGGGAATTACCATCTCAAAAGGTGCCATTACGGGTGATATTTCAGTAATAGGCGATGGCTCACAAATTGATATGGCAACGACAGATTTCAAATTGATTCAGGCTGAACTTGTTAATAATGAAAATGATTCTCCATCTGTTGCTTTAGATTTGATGCAAGGAAAAATCGAATGGCAGCAAGAAGATGAATCATGGCAGTTATCAGGGCGAACATTATTATCAATCAATGGGGATGATTGGCCGGAGACCACTTTTTCAATTAATAAAGACGCTCAAGCAAATATGCAGCTTATAACGCAATATTTACGTTTAAGTGATCTTACTTCTCTTGCACTATTATTAAATAACCCCCCAGAAATCATTCAGCAACAGCAACCAGCAGGAGATATTGAGGCGTTTAAGCTGCATTACTCTCCCGAAAACGGTTTAACGGATTTAGCTTTTAAATTAAAGGAAGGTGTTTTTTTACCGTGGAAAGATTATCCCGGTGTAACAAACTTAACGGCTCAAGTTAATTGGCAGAATGGATTTGGGAATATTCGATTAGACAGCCGTGACCTCACGCTATATGCAAAACCTTGGTTGAATGATGCCTTGTTTTTTGATTCTATTGCAGGTGTGCTACAGCTAGATTATGAGCAAGAAAACTGGCAATTAGTTAGCCGAGGGCTGCGTGTTTGGAATGAAGATTTAACATTGCAATTAGACGGTGAACTAAATAAAAAAAATGATGGCAAAATCATAAGCGATTTGAAAGTAGTATTAGAAGATATTACGGTAAACCAATGGAAAAAATATGTGCCAAGAAAGGGGTTTGCTGTCGATTTTAAAACATGGTCAGATGATGCTTTTGTAGCAGGGAAAATAACCACGGGTGAAATAACATTAAAAGGAGAACTGGCCGCATTTCCTTATGAAAAAGAGCCTGATAAAGGTCAGTTTAAGATGGCTTTGCAAGCAGAAAATGTGCAGCTGCATTACGCGCCAGGCTGGCCTGATTTAACGGGGCTGACAGGAACCATAACGGGTTCAGGAAATGACCTGATAATAAAAACAAAACAAGGTAAAACAGCGGGTTTTAATTTTATTGATGTAACAACTACTATTACAAAACTGACCGAACATAAACCACTTTTACGTGTTGAAGGTGAAGTCAAAGGTACCACTGCCAAGGCATTACAATTTTTGAAAGACAGCCCACTTAAAAAAAGGTTTGGGATAATAGCCGATGAGGCCTCAGCAAAAGGTTTAAGTCATATAAATTTAGATTTAACAGTGCCATTGGCAGATGTTGATAATACGAAGGTCGCGGGTTACGTCAGCTTTAAAGATAGCCAACTGCATTATAAAGCATCCCCTGAAATAGGAATGACGCATGTTAATGGCAAATTATATTTTAGTGAAAAGGGTGTGAAGGCTAAAAACATAATGGCTACTGCTTTTAATGAACCCGTAACCATTAATGTTCAACCTGATGGTGAGAAGGCGATTGTCTCAGTTTTAAGTCATATAGATACAAAACACATTAATACTCTTTGGCCAGACAAGCTGCCGGCTTATATTACGGGAAGAACGCCCTATGAAATGAAGTTGACAGTTGTAGAAAAGGAATTAGGGAAATTCTATCTCGATGTTGATCTTAATTCAGATCTGTCAGGTTTAACATTAGCCATGCCTGCTCCATTGGGAAAAGAAGAAAAGCAAAAAACACCCTTTAAAGTAACGATGCAAAATGTTGATAATAAGCTGGTTTATAGCGCTCAATATGGTGATGTGTTGAATGCCATAGCAAAACCAAAAAAGGACTTGTGGCAAGGCGAAATAAGGTTTGGAAAAGGTAAAGCTAGTTTGCCAAACAATGGCATAAAAATAGCTGGCCAATTGGCAGAACTTTCTGTTGATGATTGGCTTGACTGGACAAAACAACAACATGCGAGTGATGATACATCATTAATAAAGAGTATTGATGATGTATCAGTCACACTGGGAAAGTTAACCGGCTTTGATCAGTCAATTACAAACCTAAATCTAGCAAGCCAAAAAGATGCAAATGGTTGGCGAACAAATATAGATAGTAAGCAGGTACGAGGATTTATTTATCTACCTACTGATTTAAAAGGTTCTTCTACTATTAAAGTTGATTTAGATCGTTTAGCGATTGCATTGCCTAAAAAATCTGAAGCGGTGACCGCAGCGGGAAAAGAACAGCCACTGGCATTATGGCCAAGTGTTGAACTATCAATTAACACATTTGTATTAGATGGCAAGCCATTAGGTTCGCTAAGGTTACAGGCGAAAAAATCAGAAAACAAATGGACAATTAATACTGGGCAATTAACATCCGACGTGTTTACGCTTTCTGTGATTGAAGGTGTGTGGAACAAAGCGGCGGCAAAAGATAATACGCAGCTTAAACTACACTTGGAAAGTAATGATCTAGATTTGTTATTGAGTAAATTTGGTTATCAGAAGGCGATAGATGCTGAGAAAGTAATAATGAAAGCCAATATATCATGGCCTAATTCCCCATTAAATTATGAGTTGAATTCTCTTTATGGAACACTCAATATGGATATAGGTAAAGGCACCCTACAAGATATTGAACCAGGTGCGGCAGGCCGTATTTTTGGATTAATGAGTATCGCGGCATTGCCTAGGCGATTGTCATTAGATTTTAGTGACTTATTTGGCAAAGGTTTTACCTTTGATTCAATAACAGGTGATTTTAAGCTGGAAAATGGTCTGGCAACTACCGATAATTTCATATTGAAAAGTGCAAGTGCTAAAATTGAAATAATCGGCGATACGGATCTGGTTAATCAGCATTATGATCAGCAAGTAAAAATAACACCTAACGTTTCTTCTACTTTACCTCTTGCCGGTGCTGTTGCTGGTGGCCCCGTGGGCTTGGGTGTGGGTGCAGCTATTTTATTGGTAGACAAATTAACAGATAAGTTATTTGATAAAAATATCGTTAATATTATTAGCTATAAATATGATTTAACAGGTCCGTGGGATGATCCATTATTGAGTATCTCTTCACCTCCAAAGCAGGAAAACACGACTAATTCGCAGAGAAAAGTATTGAAGAAATAAGGCTCAATCAACTGCAGATCTGGTATGATCTCATCTCTGCCTTTACAGTACATAATTCATGTCGAACTCACTATTTGAACAAGTTAATCAACAACTCTTACTACCTGCAGGTTTAGTCGAGGCTGATTTAGAAAAAACAATTGCGATGACAATGGGGCGTGGCGTCGATTATGCCGATCTTTATTTTCAGCAATCTCGCCAAGAAAACTGGATGCTAGAAGATGGCATTATTAAAGATGGCGGTTACCATATTGAGCAAGGAGTAGGTGTTCGAGCATGCAGTGGTGAAAAAACAGGCTTTGCTTACTCCGATGATTTAATCTTACCCGCACTACAAGATGCCGCAAAAGCAGCACGGGCTATTTCTCGGCAAGGTGCTGATGGTGGTGTGCAAGCTTGGAAGCGCACTATTGCACCAAAGTTTTATGCTGAAACTGATCCCTTAGCTGTGTTATCTGTTGAGCAAAAATTAGAGCTGTTAAAGCAAGCTAATGCGACAGCACGTGCAGCTGATTCTCGCGTTACTCAAGTAAATGTGAGTTTAGCTGGTGGATTGGATACCGTGCTGGTTGCTGCAAGTGATGGTACATTTGCCGCTGATATTCGTCCATTGGTGCGGATGAATGTGTCAGTCATTGTTGAATCAAATGGTCGCCGTGAGCGCGGCAGTGCTGGTGGTGGACGTCGATTAGATTATCGCTATTTTCAAGATAATAATTTGGCAGAAAGCTATGCAAAAGAAGCCGTGCGGCAAGCCTTAGTTAACCTAGATGCAGTCGATGCGCCTGCGGGTAATATGACCGTGGTGTTAGCCTCCGGTTGGCCTGGGGTGTTATTGCATGAAGCCGTTGGGCACGGCCTTGAAGGCGATTTTAATCGTCGTGGTAGCTCAGCATTTTCTGGGCGAATGGGCGAGATGGTGGCTTCACCTTTATGCACCGTTGTTGATGATGGCACATTGCAAGATAGGCGTGGTTCATTGTCTGTAGATGATGAAGGCGTGCCCACAGAAAATACCACCTTGATTGAGAACGGAAAACTAACAGGCTATATGCAAGATAAACATAATGCACGCTTGATGGGGAGTCGTAGCACAGGTAATGGCCGCCGTGAATCTTATGCACATTTACCGATGCCAAGAATGACTAATACTTATATGTTACCAGGTGAGCACGAGCCTGAAGAGGTAATTTCATCGGTTGATAAAGGGTTGTATGCGGTCAATTTTGGTGGTGGGCAAGTTGATATTACATCGGGTAAATTTGTATTTTCGACCACGGAAGTTTATATGATTGAGAATGGTAAAGTCACTTACCCTGTGAAAGGGGCAACATTAATTGGCAATGGTCCAGAAGTGATGGGTAGAATTAGTATGGTTGCCAATGATCTAGAATTAGATACAGGCGTAGGAAACTGCGGAAAAGATGGCCAAAGTGTACCGGTAGGCGTAGGTCAACCGACCTTGAAAATAGAAGGTTTAACAGTAGGTGGAACAGCGTGACAAAAAAACATAAGGCTATTGCCTTAATTTCAGGTGGTTTAGATTCTCTTTTAGCCGTGCGAGTGTTACAAGAGCAAGGTATTGAAGTGGAAGGCATTAACTTTTACACAGGCTTTTGTGTAGAAGGGCATACCCATGCCATTCGTAACCAGGATAAAGACAAGAAAAAACGTAATAATGCGCTTTGGGCGGCTGAGCAATTGGGCATTAAACTTCATATTGTTGATGTGATTGAAGAATATAAAGATGTACTGCTTAATCCCAAACATGGCTATGGCGCCAATATGAACCCCTGTTTAGATTGTAAAATCTTTATGGTAAGCAAAGCCGTAGAGTGGGTAAAAGAAAACCGTAAAGATGGTTTTGATTTTATTATTACTGGTGAAGTGATTGGTCAACGGCCCATGTCCCAGCGTAAAGAAACAATGCCAATTATTTCAAATGAATCAGGCGCAGATGATATTTTACTCAGACCTTTATGTGCTAAAAACTTGCCGCCTACGAAGCCTGAATTAGAAGGTTGGGTCGACCGCGAAAAACTCTATGATTTTAGTGGTCGTAATCGAAAACCTCAAATGGCCTTAGCAAAACAATTTGGTTTTACAGATTATGCTTCTCCAGCAGGTGGTTGTTGTTTCTTAACAGATAAAAACTATTCAGATAAATTAGTCGACTTATGGGATGCGCGCGGTAGTCGTGAATACGAAATGGATGACATTATGTTGCTTAAGGTTGGCCGACATATTCGACCGAAACCCGAATTTAAATTAATTATTGCCCGAGACGCGGGTGAAAGTAAGTATTTGGAAGGTTATCGCAAGCAATTTGTAACGATTCAAGTTGTTAGTCACAATGGACCATTAACAATGATTGATGGTGATCTTAAACCTGAAGATTATGATTTCGCTGCGGGCATTGTTGCACGTTATGGACAAGGTCGTGATGCTGAACAAGTTGATGTCGAAATTTCTGTGCCGGGCGAAGAGAAGCTATTACGTTCAATTAAGCCTTTATCGACGGACCAAGTTAACAAAGAGTGGCATGTATGAGCCATTATGAATTAGATGCGCGTCGTATGTTATGCCCTATGCCCGTGATCAAAACGCAGAATAAAGTTAAAGAGCTCTCTGAGGGTGATATTTTAGATGTCATTTGCACTGATCCAGGCGCACTAAGTGATATTCCTGCTTGGGCAAGAATTAATGGCCATGAAGTGGTTTCAAATCGTGAAGTCGATGATGAGCTCATTATTACCGTTCGTGTCGGAAGTTAGAACCACTGTGGTGCGGTTCAACCCCGTTATGCACCATGTTGGTGCAATGTTGAGGTGAGTGAATTAAGTAAGCCTTTGATTTAATTTTTGTTAACTAGTTGGCTTATTTTATGCTATAAATGCAGAGTTATTTTATCGCGCAAGAGTATTTGCGTATGTTTTTTTTAAATATTGGAGAATGTAAATGTCGGTCAAAAAAGTACTTCAGCTGATTAAAGATGAAGAGGTTCTATTCGTAGATTTCCGCTTCACAGATACCCGTGGTAAAGAGCAACATGTTTCTTTCCCTGCGCATACTATTGATGAAGATACCTTTACAGAAGGTAATATGTTTGATGGTTCATCTGTCGCAGGTTGGAAAGGTATTAACGAATCAGACATGATTTTAATGCCGGATCCAGATACCGCATTTCTTGACCCTTTCACAGATGATGTGACCTTAATCCTTAGCTGTGATGTTATTGAACCATCAACTATGCAAGGTTATGAACGTGACCCACGTAGTGTTGCACATCGTGCAGAAGCACATATGCAAGCAACAGGCATGGCTGATGCAGCTTACTTTGGTCCTGAAAACGAATTCTTCATCTTTGATGATGTTCGTTGGTCTAGTGATATTTCTGGCTCATCTTACAAAATTGATTCTGATGAAGCATCTTGGAATACGGATAAAGTATTTGCAGATGGTAATAAAGGCCATCGTCCAGGCGTTAAAGGTGGTTACTTCCCAGTGCCTCCAGTCGATTCATTACACGATATGCGTAGCGCAATGTGCTTAACACTAGAAGAGATTGGTCAAGAAACAGAAGTACATCATCATGAAGTAGCGACGGCTGGCCAATGTGAAATTGGTACTAAATTTAATACCTTAGTGAAAAAAGCAGACGAAGTTCAAGGTCTTAAATACGTTATACATAACGTTGCACATGCGTATGGTAAAACAGCGACATTTATGCCTAAACCAATCGTAGGTGATAACGGTAACGGTATGCATGTTCATATGTCTTTATTTAAAGATGGTGAAAATTTATTCTCTGGTAATAAATATGGTGGTTTGTCTGAAACGGCGCTGTATTATATTGGTGGTGTTATCAAACATGCTCAAGCATTAAATGCATTTGTGAATGCAAGTACAAACAGCTACAAACGTTTAGTACCAGGTTTTGAAGCGCCAATTATGCTTGCTTATTCAGCACGTAATCGTAGTGCATCAATTCGAATTCCTTTCGTAAATAACCCTAAAGGTCGTCGCATTGAAGTGCGTTTTGGTGATTCAACTGCAAATCCATATTTAGCGTTTGCTGCATTATTAATGGCGGGTCTTGATGGTATCAAGAATAAGATCCACCCTGGTGATGCAATGGATAAAGATTTGTATGATTTGCCTCCTGAAGAGGAAGCAGCTATCCCACAAGTTTGTTACTCATTAGATCAAGCATTAGATGCACTAGATAAAGATCGTGCGTTCTTAACAGACGGCGATGTATTCACTGATGATATGATCGATGCTTATATTGAACTTAAGATGGAAGAAGTAACACGTTTACGTATGGAAACTCACCCAGCGGAGTTTGATTTATACTATAGCTGTTAAATGATACAGTGTCTTCATCTTTCACCTCGGAAAAACTTTTCTGAGGTGGAATTTAAACACACTGAGCGTTATTTTATGAAATAATAAAAAGGCCTCCATAATAATTATGGAGGCCTTTTTTGTGAACTCTATAGGATAATGCTTGTCTGATAGTTGCAGTAAAAATATACATGGCATATGATTCAATTATGAAATATTTGTGGTTAACCTTAGTTTTATTCACTTTTCCGCTCAATGCGGATGTGTATCGCTTGCAAGATGAAAATGGGCGAATTATTTACTCAGATAAATATCATCCAGATGCTGAACTTATCAGTATTACTAAACCCGCTAGCTATAAGCCGCCTGTTATAAATAACCTACCTGATGAGCCTGCACCCGAACAAGCGCAAGGTCGTGAGATTTCAATTTTATCTCCCCAAGCGAATGAATCACTCTGGGCTAATGATGGTTTTGTGCCAGTGAGTGTTGATTTACAGCCAGAATTAAATGTTGATAATGGAGAAAAGCTAATCATATCGGTTGATGGAATGACAATAGGCGAGCCTCAGGCTTCAACGAGTTTTACTGTACCCATTATTGAACGAGGTTCTCACACTGTTAGTGTCTCACTTATTAACGAAGTCGGTGTAACGCTCGCAACAACTGAAGCTGTAACTTTTCAATTGCACCGCGCCTCTGTTAATAATCATAATTAATCAAGCTTGTGGGCACTATTATGGTGCAAAAAGGTTTGTTTAGCATTATACTTCTCTGAAATCAAAGATCACAATCACGATAGAAAACTATATAGTTGTTTTAAGTTACTGTTAATTAGATGGTTTTTATCATCTTGGTTTGTAATGATATTTTTGGAGCGATTATTGCTCTTGTCTTTATGCCTAACTTTAACGGACAACATCTACTACCATGACAATCAACATTTCTTGTCAAGACATTATAGAAAACTTAGTTACATCTATAGTTATAGTTGATGAGCAATACCGCGTTATTTATTTAAACTCTGCTGCCGAAGTACTATTCGATATTAGCCAGCGTCAAGCTGAATATATTCCCTTTCAAACGGTTCTTCCAGGTGAGGAACAGCTGTTTTTGGGCTTGGCGAAAGTTAAAGAGTCAGGACATGCACGTATTGAACGTGAAGTGAAAATTTATGTGCCGGCTCATGGGGAAATTGTTGTTGATTGCTCGGTTAAACCTGCAGATTCCGAAGGAGGAAATTCTTTTTTATTATTAGAGTTCTTCCAATTAGATATTCAGCATCGAATAAGTCTTGATGAAAGCCTACAAGCACAGCATCAAGTTGTGCGTGGTCTTGCCCACGAAATCAAAAATCCCTTAGGTGGCTTGCGAGGCGCAGCACAATTATTAGAACGGCAACTTGAATCCGATGAGTTAAAAGAATATACCCAAATCATAATAAGTGAAGCAGATCGATTGCAAAATTTGTTAAGCAATATGTTGGGACCTCATCAGCAAACAACAAAAGAGTGGATAAATATTCATGCGGTTTTACAACGTGTGCGCCAATTAGTAAGAAGTGAGGTCGACTCGCGCCTAGTCTTTAGAGGTGATTATGATCCGAGCTTGCCTGAAATCTGGGCAGACATGGATCAATTAGTTCAAATTTTCCTAAATATTGTGCGTAATGCAGTTCAAGCGATGAATGGATGCGGCACTATTATTTTGCGCACGCGGATCCAACGTAATATAACCATTGAGAACCGCTTTTATCGCTTAGGTATGGAGGTTCAAGTTGAAGATGACGGACCAGGAGTTCCAAAAAAAATGCAGGAAACGATGTTTTATCCTTTAGTAACTGGCCGTGCAGAAGGAACGGGGCTGGGATTATATCTCTCACAAAACTTAATTCACAGAAATAATGGGGTCATCAGTTGCTCAAGTCGAGCGGGATCAACCATTTTTTCAATCATATTCCCATTGGAGAGAGTAAATGCCTAATAAATCAAATATATGGGTTGTTGATGATGATCGTTCAATTCGCTGGGTATTAGAAAAAGCCATGCAGGCGGAAAAGATTTCTGTAAGGAGTTTTGAAAATGGTCACGATGCTTTACTTGCATTAGAAACTGAGCAGCCGGATGTTTTGGTGAGCGATATTCGGATGCCAGGCATGGATGGCCTAAAGTTAATGGCAGAGATTAAAGAAAGAGCACCTGAATTACCGGTTATCATCATGACGGCTTATTCTGATTTGGACAGTGCCGTATCCGTATACGAAGGAGGGGCGTTTGAGTACCTTCCTAAACCGTTTGATGTTGATGAAGCCGTCGAACTTGTCAAACGAGCAATTAATTATAGGCATGAACAAAGTGAGGCTACAACGAGCATTGTTAATTTTAGCAGAGATATTATTGGCGAAGCTCCTGCTATGCAAGAAGTCTTTCGTGCGATTGGGCGACTTGCTAGATCAAACATAACCGTTCTTATTAATGGTGAATCGGGGACAGGTAAAGAATTGGTAGCACATGCATTGCACAAACATAGCCCCCGAAATAAAGCACCTTTTATTGCACTCAATATGGCCGCTATTCCAAAGGAGTTAATGGAATCAGAATTATTTGGACATGAAAAGGGCTCTTTTACAGGAGCGCATGCAACACGTAAAGGGCGTTTTGAACAAGCCGATGGTGGTACCTTATTTTTAGATGAAATTGGAGATATGTCTCTTGAACTTCAAACGCGATTATTGCGTGTACTCTCTGATGGTGATTTTTTTCGGGTAGGTGGGCATACTCCTGTAAAAGCTGATGTAAGAATTATTACGGCAACGCATCAGAACTTAGAAAAGCGCGTTGAATTAGGAGAGTTTCGAGAAGACCTTTTTCACCGGCTTAATGTAATTCGCATACAATTACCAGCACTGAATGAACGTAAAGAAGACATTGCTGCATTAGCAAAACATTTTTTAACAAAGGCGGCAAGTGAATTAGCCGTTGCGCCTAAAGCTTTATCACTTGATGTAGAGCAGTATTTAATGGCGTTAAATTGGCCTGGCAATGTACGACAGCTAGAAAACGTGTGTCGATGGTTGACGGTGATGTCACCTTCTCAAATAGTGCAACGTGATGATTTGCCTAATGATATAGCTCAAGGAGATGTTAGCAATAGTAAAGGCACTGAAGATTGGCAGACATTATTTAAACAGTGGGCAGTACAGAAAGCCCTTTCAGGGCAAGATGGTGCGTTAGCCAATATAATATCTGAAGTGGAAGCATTATTAATGGAGGTAGCGCTAGAGCGAACAGCGGGAAAACGACAAGAAGCGGCAAAATTACTAGGTTGGGGAAGAAATACACTTACAAGAAAACTGAAAGATAGTTCAATTTAGGCTTGCGTGATGCGTTATGAGGACGTATAATTCTTCGCTTAATCCGGTGCGGGGTGGAGCAGTATGGTAGCTCGTCGGGCTCATAACCCGAAGGTCGTTGGTTCAAATCCAGCCCCCGCTACCAAAGTATCTTTGATTAGATAAACTAAACCCCGGAATGGGGTTTTTGTTTTTATGGAGAATTGAAATTGGGCCCGTAGGCCCTTTTTTTTTAGATGGGTTTGTAATGGCTGTTAATGATCAAATTGAACAATTGATTGAAGTACCCATAGAAACATTGGGTTATGAATTGGTGGGTGTTGAATATATAAAAAATGGTAGTAATACTATTTTGCGTATATATATAGATTCAGAGCAAGGTATTTCAATAGAAGACTGCGAACGTGTAAGCCACCAAGTGAGCGGCATCTTAGAAGTCGAAGAGCCGATCACTTCTGCTTATAGTCTAGAAGTCTCATCGCCTGGGTTTGATAGACCTTTATTTAAGGAACGAGACTTTATACGCTTTGCCGGAAGTGAGGTAAAAATCACAATGAAATTGCCGGTTCAAGGACGACGTAATTTTAAGGGTAGCTTACAAGGAGTGAGTGACGGCAGTATTTTGATAGAAGTAGATGGTGAAGTCTATGAATTACCACTTACAAAACTATCAAAAGCTAGGCTTGTCGCGTAAAAAAGGCGTATTATACGCGGTTGAACAAGATTGTATGAAAGAACCATTGAGGGCGAAATGAATAATAAAGAAATTTTACTAGTTGCAGATGCTGTTTCTAATGAGAAAGGTGTCCCGAAAGAAGTTATTTTCAGTGCGATTGAATCTGCACTTGCCATGGCGACTGTCAAAGGTAGTGATACAGAACTTGATGCACATGTTGTCATTGATCGCGAAACAGGCGAGTATGAAACATTTCGCCAATGGTTAGTTGTTGATGAGAGCGAAGAAGAACCCTTTGAATCGCCAGAAACTCAGATCCTTTTAGAAGATGCGCTAAAAAAACAAAAGGATGTTGAGGTCGGCGGCTATATTCGTGAGCCAATGGAATCAGTAGCCTTCGGACGTATTGCAGCTCAAACAGCGAAACAAGTTATTGTACAAAAAGTACGTGAAGCAGAACGTGCACAAGTGGTTGAGCAGTACCAAGAAAAATTAGGAAAAATGATTTTAGGTACAGTGAAGCGTGTTGAGCGCGGCAATGTGACGCTTGATTTGGGTGGTAATGCTGAAGCCTTTATTCCTCGCGAAGAGATGATTCCGCGTGAGAACTTTAGAACAGGTGATCGTGTTCGCACCTATCTGAAAGAAATTCGAACAGAAGGACGCGGCCCTCAATTATTAGTGAGCCGAGTTGCTCCCGAGTTGCTTACCGAGCTATTTACTTTAGAAGTCCCTGAAATCAGCGACAATATGATTGCTATTAGAGGTGCGGCCCGCGATCCTGGTTTGCGAGCAAAAATAGCCGTGGAAGCCCTAGAATCACGCATTGATCCTATTGGTGCATGTGTTGGTATGCGAGGTTCACGTGTACAGGTTGTGACAAATGAATTAGGCGGTGAGCGAGTAGACATTATTATGTGGGATGAAGATCCTGCACGATTTGCAATTAACGCGATGGCGCCAGCAGAAGCCCTTTCTATTGTCGTTGACGAAGATGCCCATAGTATGGATATTGCCGTTGCTGAAGATCAGCTTTCTCAGGCTATTGGCCGAGGCGGACAAAACGTACGCCTTGCTAGTCAGTTAACTGGCTGGGATTTAAATGTAATGTCTTCTGCTGATGCTGATCAAAAAGCAGAAACAGAGCTAGGTGCTCATGTTGAAGTCTTTATGAAAGATTTAGATGTTGATGAAGACGTGGCGCTTATTTTGGCTCAAGAAGGATTTTCTAGTCTAGAAGAAGTAGCCTATGTGCCAGAGGCTGAAATGCTTGAGATTGAAGAATTTGATGAAGATATTGTCACTGAACTTCGCTCACGTGCACGAGATGTGTTGTTAACACGGGCAATAGCGAATGAAGAACAGCTAGAATCTGCTAAGCCAGAACAGAATTTATTAGAAATGGAAGGCATGACGAAAGAGTTAGCATTAACGCTAGCAAGTCATGATATCAACACTGTTGATGATTTAGCGGAACAATCGGTAGATGAGTTAACGGATATTGATAGCATTGATGAAGAACAAGCTGCGACGCTTATTATGAAGGCGCGCGAGTCATGGTTTGCAGAAGAAAGTGGTGCGGGAGAGTAGGCAATGAGTGATATGAAGGTTAAAGACCTAGCCGATAATATAGGTATAACGCCAGATCGACTGGTTGAGCAGCTTAATGAAGCAGGTGTTACCGTATCTAAAGCAACAGATAGTATTACGGAAGAGCAAAAACAAACCTTGCTAAGCTTCTTGCAAGCACGACATGGTAAAGAAGAATCTGGGAATACAATCTCAAAGCCTAAAAAGATTACACTTAAACGCAAATCAACAAGTGAAATAAAGCTAGGCGCGACTTCTCGCCAAGGCGGAAAAACAGTCAGCGTGGAGGTACGTAAAAAGCGTACTTATGTAAAACGTAGTGCGGCAGAAGAAGCTGAAGCCGAAGCGCAATTACAGCGTGAAAAAGAAGCAGAAGAAAAAGCGATAGCGGACGCTGAGGCAGAAAAACTACGTTTAGAAGAAGAAGCGAAACAACAACAAGAACAAGATAAACGAGATCGTGAAGCGCTAGAGGCCAAAGAAGCCGCGCGTGAAGCTGCGGCGGTTGAAAATGCGGTTGAAGCTGAAAAACAAGCTGAAGAAGAAGCGCGTTTAGCGGCAGAGGAAGAGAAAAAAGCCTTAGCAGAAGAAGCAAAAGCGAAAAAAACCACCAAAAAAGTGGCTGATACAAAAAAATTGTCCGCCTCTGAAATTGCACATAAAAAATTAGAAGAAGCAGATGCTAAACGTCGCGAAGCTAATCTAGCTCGACTCGAAGCAGAGCGAGCATTAAAAGCACGCAAAAAAGCCAGAGAAGAAGAGGCTATATTAGAAAAGCAACGTGCAAAAGAAAAAGCAGAAGCAGAAGCAGAAGCGAAGAAGGCAAAAGCAGCACGGAAAGAAAAAGAAGCTGCAACAGCGAAACCCAAAGAAAATGATAAACCAGCGGGTGGACGTCGCGGTGGACGAAATGAACGTGGTGATAAATTTGAACGTGCAGAGTTACACATAACGCAAGGTAAAGGCCGTCGTAAAAAGAAAAAAGGCCGTGGTGCAGTTCAAGCTACCCCTTTAATAGAAACATCATCAGAGCATGGTTTTACGCTACCAACAGAACCTGTAGTGCTTGATGTCAATGTACCTGAAACAATTTCAGTATCAGATCTTGCGCTTCGTATGTCAGTTAAGGCTGCAGAAGTCATTAAAGCCTTAATGGGGCTGGGCACTATGGCAACAATTAACCAGGTCTTAGATCAAGATACGGCTGTTATTGTTGTAGAAGAGATGGGGCATAATCCAAAACCAACACAAGACAATGCAATTGAATTATTATTAGAAGTTGCTGATAAAGAACTTGGTGATGCAACGCTTAGAGCGCCGGTTGTTACTGTTATGGGCCATGTTGATCACGGTAAAACATCATTGCTTGATTACATCCGCAGCACAAAAGTAACATCAGGCGAAGCAGGCGGTATAACCCAACATATTGGTGCTTATAAAGTAGAAACAAGTCGTGGTGAAATCACTTTTCTAGATACGCCGGGACATGCTGCGTTTACTGAAATGCGTCAACGTGGTGCTAAAGTGACTGATATTGTTGTATTAGTTGTTGCCGCCGATGATGGTGTTATGCCGCAGACGATTGAAGCTGTTAAGCATGCAAAAGAAGCCGAAGCGTTACTGATTATTGCTGTTAACAAGATGGATAAAGAAGAAGCAAACCCTGATCGCGTTAAGACAGAATTAGGTAATCATGATGTTATCCCAGAAGATTGGGGTGGCGATGTCCCGTTCATTCCGCTTTCAGCTCTAACCGGTAAAGGTGTTGATGATTTATTAGATACAATTTCACTGCAAGCTGAAATGTTAGAACTTAAAGCGCCGAGTGAAGGTGCTGCCAAAGGTACTGTAATCGAAGCTCGACTTGATAAAGGTCGTGGTACGATAGTGACAGTATTAGTTCAAAGTGGAACATTGAATAAGGGCGATATTGTTGTTGTTGGTCAAGAATATGGTCGTGTTCGTGCCTTATTTGATGAAAATGCTGAAACATTAAAATCAGCAGGTCCATCAACCCCAGTTGAGATCTTAGGTCTTTCAGGAACGCCCGCTTCAGGTGATGAATTACAAGTTGCACCTGACGAGCGTAAGGCTCGCGAAATTGCAACATTCCGCAAAACTAAAGCGCGTGAGCTAGTTATGGCAAAACAACAAGCGGCTAAACTTGATGACATGTTTAATAAAATGGAATCAGGTGATGTTAAAACGCTTAATGTGGTTGTTAAGGCTGATGTTCATGGTAGTGCAGAAGCAGTAAGTCAAAGCTTGTTGAATCTATCAACAGACCTAGTCAAAGTGAGAATTGTAGCTTCTGGCGTGGGTGGAATTAATGAAACAGATGCACAATTAGCTGGTGCTTCAGATGCAATTTTGATTGGTTTCAACGTTCGTGCAGATAATACTGCTCGCCGAATTATTGCTGAAAAAGGCTTAGATGTTCAATATTTCAGTATTATTTATGATTTGATTGATGTTGTTACTAGCGCCATGACAGGCATGTTAGATGATGTTTATAAAGATGAAATTATCGGTCTTGCCCGTGTAGATGAAGTGTTTAGCTCGCCGAAATTTGGTGATATTGCCGGTTGTTTGGTGACTGAAGGCACGATTAAACGCACTAATCCAATCCGCGTATTACGTGATAATGTGGTTATCTACGAAGGTGAGTTAGAATCACTACGTCGCTTTAAAGATGATGTGAACGAAGTTAAATCGGGTGTTGAATGTGGTATCGGTGTTAAAAACTATACTGATGTTCAGCCTGGCGATCAAATTGAAGTATTTGAACGCGTATTGGTTAAGCCTAAACTATAATCATGGCAAGAGAATTTAGTCGGTCAAATCGAATTGGTGAGCTCATTATGCGTGAGCTTGCCCAAATGATTCAACATGAAGTATCTGATCCTCGGGTAGGTATGGTGACGCTCTCTCATGTTGATGTTACTGCTGACATGAAATATGCCAAAGTATTAGTTACCCGATTAACGACTGATAATTCAGAAGAAGATATTAAAGAATGTCTTGCAGGCCTTTCCCATGCCGCAGGTTTTCTGCGCCGCCGTTTAGCGAGCCGCGTGGAGTTGCGTAATATTCCAGAGTTGCGGTTCCAATATGATAAATCTCTTGAGCATGGCTTTCATATGGATGAGCTGATTTCAAAGGCAAACAAAGATCTTCCTGAAGAAGAGTAAGAGCCCATATTAAAATGGGACGACGCAATAAAAAAGGCCGAAATATCACAGGTATTGTGATTATAGATAAACCAACGGGCCGCAGTTCAAATCATGTTCTACAACAGGTTAAGCGCCTATTTGATGCTAAAAAAGCAGGCCATACCGGTGCGTTAGATCCACTTGCAACGGGTGTGTTGCCAATTTGTTTAGGTGAAGCCACTAAAGTTTCATCTTATTTATTAGATGCTGATAAACGCTACCATGTTACCTGCCAGCTAGGAGTTGTAACGGACTCTGGTGATTCTGACGGTGCAGTGTTGAGCACAAGTGATATCCCCAACTTCTCAGAACAAGATATTGTAGATTTACTCCCCGAATTTATTGGCGAGCAAGATCAAGTTCCACCGATGTTTTCTGCGCTGAAATATCAAGGACAACCTTTATACAAGTTAGCTAGACAAGGTATTGAAGTCGAACGAAAATCACGTCGAATTACAATTTATGATATTAAATTACTGTCAATTACTGCCGAAAGCTTCACCTTAGATGTAAACTGTAGCAAAGGCACCTATATTCGCACCTTGGTTGAAGATATTAGCCATAAGCTAGGAAGTGGCGGTCATGTCATTATGCTACGCCGAGTTTCTGCCGCAGGATACGATCTTCAACAAGCAGTAACGATTGAACAGCTAGAAAAAATTGCTGAACATGGATCACAGCGTTTAGATGAAGAATTGTTACCAACAGAAAATGCACTTCCTGATTGGCCTAGTATTGATGCAACGGATGAGATGGTCGATGCGTTAAGACACGGCCAAACAATAAAAGTAAGTCAGCCTTATGAAGGTGAAAAGGTACGGTTATTTGATGCGAATAAGCAATTTATAGGCCTAGGTGAAATGACGGAGCAAGGAATCGTAGCACCCAAACGTGTATTTGTTGCGGGTCTATACCCGTGACCATTCAATCTGCAGAATACAAATTGAATGGTCTCGGGTATAGTATGTCGATGTTTAATGGAAATAAGCACAAACAATGAAAAATATTTATCTAGCTTTTCTCCTCTTCGTAAGCTTCTCACTTAATGCGGCCACTGACGAAGATCCCTATAAGAATATTATTTACATGCAGCTTGATAATGGTTTGCAGGTTTATCTAATTAGTGATGATAAAGCCGAAAATACGCAACTAGAACTGACTGTTGCAGTCGGAACAGATATTGAAGATCAAAATACGTTCGGACTTTCACATTTGGTAGAGCATATTGTGTTTCGTGATAAAAGAATTCCTCATCGTGATTATGTGGATTATATTAAGGAAGAAGGTGCAACCTATATGAATGGTTATACCTCACGCTACGAAACGGGTTATAACGCCACTATAAAAAGTGAAAAATCATTTTGGATAGTAGAACAGTTTGCCAATATGCTGTTTGATAAAGAAGTCGAACTCGAAGATTTAGTTAGTGAAAAAGGCGCCGTTCAAACAGAAATAGGTGCGTATGAATGGCTAGATAAACCATTATGGTATTTTGCCAAAGGACTAGAAGTACTAGCACCGCCTCAACCCGATATTTATAGGGATGATTTTTCCTTAGATGATGTAGCCGTACAACCAGCGTATTTCAAGCAGAAACTCAATAATCAGACATTCACTTTAGAACAGGTAATGGCGCATTATAATGCCTATTATTACCCCGCCAATATGATATTAAAAGTTGCAGGTAATTTTGATATGCTCAAGATGAAAGAGCACGTGAAAATGCATTATGGTGC